>Ga0233412_10000892_pt1 | contig 16454 bp, 14 predicted proteins | sample Na_anoxic_4_MG_FD_180667 | JGI IMG/M metagenome (GOLD analysis project Ga0233412, IMG submission 180667) | Seawater microbial communities from Saanich Inlet, British Columbia, Canada - Na_anoxic_4_MG | ecosystem: Environmental > Aquatic > Marine > Inlet | place: Canada: British Columbia...
AATCTCCCCCACAGGGGTGGGGGATTTTGACCCGGCCACAGGTGGGGGATTTTGAAGTGGCCATCCGGGACAACACCAGAAAGGTGGTATCCTCGGCTTTCCCATCGGGTAAATAACATGGCTGTTTTTCGTTGTTTTCAGGATGTCACCTGGAGTATATTCCAACAACCGCGCAAAAAAGGTTGAAAAAGTCTATAATAGCAGTCTTTAAGCCTAATTTGCCATGTTATTTATGCAACTATAGGGTATATTTAAATATTTAGTATGGATTTACAGGCTTTTTCAAGGATCTTAAGCGGCTAAATATGGCTGTATTTTAGGTATCCGCATTCAAAATATGTGGAACGTCCTATTATTATCTGAATCAAATAGCAAGTGATTGCTTTTCGAAAAGTTGAATTATAATATCATTTAATGAATATTTATATTTCCAATTTGGATAGTCCGAACGGAACTTCCGTACATCACTTATCCACCATATATGATCACCGATTCGAGGTTTATCCATTACCTCGTATTTCATTTTCTTTCCACATAATTCCTCGACCAACTGGATAGCCTCTAATACCGAACAATTACTATAACGAGATCCTCCTATATTGTAAACTTCACCAGGCTTGGGATTTTGATAAAAATGCCAGAAGGAATTGACAAGATCATAGGAGTGAATATTGTCGCGTACCTGTTTACCCTTATACCCGAATATAGAATATTTTTTTTTAGTAACTGCACATTTTACGAGATAAGCCAAAAATCCGTGTAGCTCTGTAGCTGAGTGGGCGGGTCCTGTTAGACACCCTCCCCGAAAGATCCCTGTCTTCATTCCAAAATACCGGCCATACTCCTGAGTCATGACATCAGCAGCCACTTTGCTAACCCCAAAAATACTATGCATTGAAGAGTCAATACTCATTAATTCATCAATTCCATGCTCCGCGTAAGGATGAGAGGGATCAATTTCCCATCTGACTTCATTTTCACATAAGGGTAAAAAGTTGGGTGTATCGCCGTAGACTTTACTTGTTGAAGTGAATATAAAAACAGCATCCGGACAGTAATGTCTGGTGGCTTCTAACAAATTTAATGTCCCATTTGCGTTGATTGCAAAATCGGCAAAAGGTTCATTAGCAGCCCAATCATGGCTGGGTTGGGCAGCCGTGTGGACTACGATTTCAATTTGTTTTCGTCGTTCTTTAAATATTTTGAAAATGGCATCCTGATTTCGTATGTCAACATTAATGTGGATAAAATTAATAAGCGATTTTTTAAGATGCTTAGCATTCCAGTCAGTCGAACCATCTTCACCGAAAAAATAATTCCTCATATCATTGTCAATACCAACAATATCAAAACCTTTATCATGTAGGAATTTAACTGTCTCACTTCCAATGAGTCCAGAAGATCCTGTTACAATTGCAACTGACATTTAAACTCCTTTCTTCATTATTTCATTTTAAGTCGATTCTGATAGAGGTATTCGTTGTTTACTATGTCAATATGTTAGAGAGAATGTTTAGATACTTTTTTGATATCTCTTGATTGCTTGTCGCGAATAACATTTTATTATATAAACCATCGGTGATAAGGTTTGAGATAAATATATCATGCCTTTCCATTGGGTACTCAAGAATAAATGATCCGTCAGGTTCAATAACATAGTAAGGTTTTTTATCGAGATCTAGTACGCGTATATCAATATAACTACCAAATATGGATCTCAATTTATTTGCCATTTCACGAATCTGTTCACCAGAAGGTAGATAATCTTTCTTATTGCATATCCACTCTTTTCCTCTCCCCCTACACACCATCGGAATTAAGGTCACTTTCGTAATGCCAATGCAACAAGACCAGTCTAAAAGAGCTTTGAGTGAGGACATGTCGTCGTAATGAATAATGCTATGAATTGATGTCTTAACTTTGGAACTAGTTAGCAGCTCAATAGATTTCATTACTTTGTCCGCAACGTTTCGACCGACGAGTTGATTATGTCTATTTCCAAGGCCATGAAGACTTACTTTAAGTTGACATCTATATTTTAGAAATAGATCTACAAAATTATGATTTACTAAAATAGCGTTCGTGCATACCGTTGTAGCAATGTCCAAGTCAGTGCAGGTTTGCATTATTGATACTAAGTCATCACGTAATAAGGGCTCACCTCCTGTAATTTTAACACTTCTTAGCCCCATCATTCTTAGAGTGTTGAGTATTAGATCTATCTGGGATCTTGTCATTTCATCAATGCCTGTACTAGGAGCTTGGCAAAAAGGACAGGATAGATTACATCGCCGATTTATTCGAAAGCATACGGTCTGCATGTTTGTAATTGTGGGCTTTTTACTTCGTTTCATTAATTTAAAATATTCTCATTATTATATTTAGTTTGATTCATAGTCTTGACTTTATGTTCGGTTATTCAATTGTTGCGAATAACGTAGTCGCCCTAATGCCCCTCCACACTCGTAACTCCACATCCTAACTAATGAAAGGAACCGGAATATGATATCTGTAAATAATTTTCTGCGATATGGCATTGGAAATGGATGATAAAATGCATAATATGGAATGATAAGTAACGCATAAATAAGTTTTCCATTGTTGTTGGCAATAAAACCACTGTATGATTGAGGTAGCCCCCTGAGCGCGCACATATGCCCGTTACCGTATCCATATCGGTAAAACGTATATCCAAACCTTAGAAGACATCTTTCATACTCATGATAAACAAACAATTCTTGAAAGAATACCCCTTTAAAACCAGCAAGTTTGAGACGGAGATACAAATCGTTGTCCTCGCCTCCAGGGTATATAAAACTAGTGTCAAAACCTTCTATCTTTTTAAATACTTGGTGATGTATTAAAAATTGAACTGTTGGGAAACAAACAATTTCGCCACACTTGTTATAAACAGGCTTTTCAAGAAGATGCATTGAAGAAAGATAATAGCGTACGACATCTAATTTAATAGTATCTCTGGGCTTTGCAGGACCTCCAGCAAAATCCCATCCCTTAGAATCCAATACGTGGTTGAGGCGTTTCGCATAGGAATCAGGTACCGTTGTATCATCATCTAAAAAGAGCAAATAATCATGGATAGCTAATTTGGCTCCTGCATTTCTAGCCCATGCCGGTCCACGTGAACCGGTATGAATATATTGATAACCAGTATCTTTACAATATTTCGATATTTTAAAATCTGATTCTTCTTGATCGTCAGCTATTATTACTTCATAACATATTGTCGATGACGAAAATGAATTATCTATAGAGCATAAAATACTTTTAACATATTCCATGCCTCGAATTGTTGGTATTATAATCGAAACACTATGCTTATTTACTGACATTGGAGAAATCCTTCGGCTCACAACAAAAACCAATTTCCAGTGCAAGACGGCGTAACATAGAGAGCACGTATCCAGCTATATATAAATAATATCCAATATGCTTTGGATGAGAGGCATTCCACTCGCGACATGCTTGAAATAAAGCTTTCAGATAGGCTTTAAATATCGAGCTGCATGAAGAGCAATAAAAAGTATAAACACCAACATCATTTACTATGAGGGAGTTTTTATCTAAAACCCTTCGAAGAGATTTCCCATATCGTAGAAACTTTATAGCAAAGTCAAGTAAATCAATGTCATGACAGTGGTATAAAACAAGCTTGGGATCATACCTCACCTTATGCTGATGACGGATACGTATAATTAAGTCCGTGTCCTCTGAATTTCGAAGACTGTCATCAAACCCACAAATTTCAAGAAAAGCATTTTTATTTATGAGCATATTAGCTGTTGTCAGCCCTATAATGCCACTGTCATCATACAAAGGACCACTAAGATGCTTAATAGCGGAAAGATACTGACCGCAAATTGATTTGCATTTCCAAGGGATGACATCTCCTCCGATAATTGCAAGATTTGGAATTTTTTGCTGTCTTATTATATCAATAGCTCTGGAAATCCAATTCTGATCGACTATGCAGTCATCGTCGATAATAGCAATCCAATCAGTTTTTGTTTTTTCGATTCCTGCATTTCTTGCTCCGCCAGCTCCTTTACAATCATTAAGTCGAATTATATGTAAATTCAAATTGTGGTAAAAAGTATCATTCAACTTGTATGGTATTTTTGATGCATCGTCCACAACCTTCACTTTAAGATAGTATGAAGCGTGCTTTGCTGCAGCCTCTAACGAAGCCAAGGCTTTACAAATCATTTTATTACGATTTCGGGATGGTATCACGACTTCAAAAGGTGCTATAGGGTCCGATAGACTATTCATTTAAGTGGTTCTCTTAGATATATAAATATTTTCAATCATAATTACTTGCATTTCTTCACATTTAAGAAATATACCGATTGCATCCTTTGGGTCATGGACTATTGGCTCGCCACTGAGATTTAATGAGGTGTTCACCAATACGGGCAGACCAGTTTCCCTTTCGTATTGCAGTAATAGATCCCACAACTTAGGATTCTCCCTCTTCGTGACAGATTGTGGCCGACTTGTGTTATCTACATGCACGATAACTGGAATTCGAGCCACCCACTCATCTTTTACTGTCATGGCTTGAGTCATAAACTGGGCCAAATCACTTTGTTGATCACAAAAAACTTTACTAATGTTCTCAATGCGAATTACCGGAGATAAAGGCCTCCATAGCTCTCGATTTTTAAGGGAGTTTATTTTTCTGCTATTCTCTGGACAAGCGGCTGATGCTAATATACTTCGTCCGCCGAGAGCACGAGGGCCAAATTCAGCGGCACCTTGAAACCAACCTACAATAGCACCTTCTTGTAAATTACGTACTACACGTTTTAACAGTGGTTTGTCCTCATAATGGCGTGCGGTTAAGTTAAAGGACTCTGCGGCATTTTTTGCATCTTCATTAGAAAAAGAAGGCCCTAATCGAGCGGTGTATATTTTTGCGGAACGTCTATGCCATTTTCCGGTTCTCTGTCGCTCAGCTTCAATTGCTGCGCCAATAGAACAGCTGGCGTCATTTGGGCCTGGAGGAGCAAAATATTGTTTGAAAGGTGCTCTACGGACTAATTTGCTATTTGCTACACAATTTAATGCAACACCACCACTTAGCACAAGGCGGGTTTCTTTAGGAACAATGGATTTACAATACATAACAGTGTTTAGTATTACCTGCTCAATCGTGAATTGAACGGAAGCCGCTAAATTAGCATAGCGTAGAAGATCAGAAGAATTTCCAGTACAAAATGGATAGAGATGGTCTTTAAAATATTGGTGCCACCTTATACATACTTCTTCTGCACTTGGCTTATTTAGATTTCTCAGTTCTGGAACATCTAAATTGAAATGTCCAGTTTGAGAGTTTAATGTTAAAGGGATATCGTACACCGGCTTGCCATACGAAGCCAATCCCATTAGTTTTCCTGGTACATTTCGCCCTAGACCGCTGTAGGCGGCTGCGGCTTCGTAAAGAGCGCCTAATGAATAACGCTGATCATAGCTTCGAATTAAATTTAAACCTCTTTTGTCTGCAACAGCAAGCGATATTGATTCGTATTCTCCCTGTCCATCAAAACATACGCAGACAGCACTAGGATAGTTGCTCATATAAAAGGCGGCAGCCAAATGAGCAACGTGATGTCGAACAAAATAAATAAGGAGGTCATTTTTCATCTCTCCGAATTCTTGCGGTAGGGCGTTTTCCCGCCATGTTCTACACTGAGACCAGTCACAGGTATCGATCCAATTACCATCTATGTTCCATCCAGAGGCTATTGCAGAAACATCATTTGGCTCAATCCCCGCCATATTTAGGCAGAATCGAACCGAGTGAATTGGGGATTGACATTCTGCATGTTTATCTCTTAAAAATCGTTCCTCCTCCACTGCACACAAAAGTTCACCATCTCGAATGATACATGCTGAAGCATCGTGTGATGCACTTCCTTTATATCCATGGATTCCTAATGTGTAAGTTGAATTCATTTTTTTAGACAGCACAATCGCCCTCCTTTAATAATTGCGCTTTTGATACGTTCTGGAGATGGCTGCACCCATTGGTTCACTCCAGCAGAAAAATCAATTTTCCGTTGCCAGAGCGTCATATTATTTAAAGCGTCTTGTTCACGCTTTTTCCAAGAGCGTACAGGGTGCCAGAGATGCCAAACCGGCGAGCTTCTGTTCCAACACTCCATCATGCTCGCTTCCTTAACACGAATACGGAGTTCATTGTCACCCCAACCCCATCCGGAAGATCCAAGCGGATAATTAATTTCAGAAAGAAGGCAACGGTTAAAAGCCTGAAAATCTCCAGCATGCTTCCAAAGGTCTAACCCAGTTTTATCCAGGTATATTTCACATGCTTTCCGACGGGATGCCCAGTTTGAAGGTTCTATACCGTCAACAAACACTTCTCCTCTTTCTTTACACACCTTTGTAATAACTTCGTGCAAGCATACGTCTAGTACTCCTTTAGACAAATAATTGAAAGTTTGCTCTCTGTTAAGCCAACCTTTTGTCCCTTGGAATAATGTCAATGGAGAAGAGCATGCTTGGCCCCGGAACCAATTAACAACATTCTCATTAATTAGAATATCGGCATTGGTTGTAATAAGAAGGACATTGGATGCATGCATAATACCGAACCACTTGGCATCCCATTCCGAGAAATCGGATGTATTACAGTAGTCTAATACTCTAACATTGGACCAAGGTAACCTTATTGACTGTTCATCATGGTATTTCACAACAATTGTTTCATCAACACCAGCTTCTATTAGACTCCGAATACATGCAATAAGTAATTTGTAAAAATGTATCCCCTGAGTATCACTACCAGGCAATAGTTCGTAGTCTGAACATAATTCATCTCTCGGCAGGCGGTCCTTATATACCACAATTGCACTTACTTTATTCCGATTCTTGCCCATAGAAGGCATCCCCTAAATAGCGGTGTGTAAATCAACCCTGTTGTAGTTAATATTATGCATCCATAAATTCTTCAGGCTTTTGATTCTAAAAAGAAAACGAGACTTACCCATTAAGAGTGAATATTCTCAAATGTAAATACTTTTGAACGATACCCATTCTTAGAGGAAAGGAAGATTTTTGCGCACTTTTCCTATAGGGTTTGATCTCCAATGTAATTCCATCTTTAAGCAGATAAAAGCCAGTAGAGTATAGCAGACATTCTCCCCAGCTACGATCTCCATCGGTTTTGTTCTGCGTATAAATTCCTTGTTAAGGCGTTCAATAATGTTCGTGGTTCTCAATGAAATCTACTCTTCCTCGGGACAGATAAAAAACGTCAGACACGCCTCTATAGAGTTTTGTAGACATTTGACTGCAGATGGAAGATTTTGCCGCCAGCTCTCTGTGAAGATCTCAAAGAACTCAATAGCTTTCTGTTTAGAGGAGGCATAAAATATGGACCGCATATCATCTGCCACAGCCTTTTTCAACTTCTTGGGCACCTTGGCCAGGACATTCCGAGCCACATGGACTTGGCATCTCTGGACTTTGGCTTTTGGGAATTCTTCCTTAAATACCTTCTCAAGGCCTGATAATCCATCCATAACACCCAAAACCATTTTGCTGCCATCCAGACCTCGTTTCTTCAAGTCCTTAAAGAATTCTCGCCAGGTGGGAGCGGATTCCCTATCACCTGCCTGGAAGCCTAAAACCCGTTTGTGCCCTGTTTCTGTAACCCCTATAGCCACAAGAACGAGTACTTTCTCTATACTCCCATCTATGTGCATATCAAAGTTGACACCATCTAAGAACAGATATTTAATAGGGTCCCCGGATAGATCACGGGTTCTCCAATTCTCAACTGAACCTATTAACTCTTTATTAGCGTTACTTACTTCTGCAGGAGATATCTTGTGTCCTATCAAGCGCTTAGACAACATAGAAAGCGTACGAGTGCTGACTCCGGCCAGAAACATCATGCTCATATCCTGGCAAAGCTCGCTCTCGTACCGTTTGCTCCGGGGGATTGCCTGCGTCTTGAACTTACCGTCTCGATCCCTTGGCACATCAACCTGGATATCTCCAATACCATTTAATGTGAAGTTACGATCATAGGAACCATTACGGTGATCGACATTACTCTCAACACGTTCGTAGGATTCCCTGCCAAGAAAACGGGTCAACTCCACTTTCATCAACTCGGACAAATATTCACCAACATTCTCTCTGATTTCTACTCGGATCATCTCAAATATTCTTTCAGGTTGCTCCTGGATCTCCTTGAAAATACTCACTATTTTTGGTTTACTGATTTTAACTCCTGAGCTAAGCCCCCGGCTAAGCCGGGGGCTTAGCTCAAGAGTTATTGCGTTGCGACTTATGCTAAATCCTGCCAAACTGGAAGCTGCTCGATTTGGTCCTCGAGCTTGAAAACGGAAGAAGGCATGGCAAAACTACTCACTATTGAGGTTAGCAACTCTACATAAGCTATCAAGCAGATCAAAGAAAAGAAAAAGGGACAGGCAAGTAATTGATTAACATAGGATGATATTCGGAATATCATCCTATTTCACTCTGATCAATAGAAAAAAAGGGCATTGTTAATTTTGGATAGTTCTACATGTCGCAATATGTTGAAATGATACAATAAAATCTATCAAAACCTATCCTTATTTAACAATGCCGAAAATTTAAGCATCTCAATTAAAGCCCAGTAGTGTAGTCTGCTGGCGTGTCTCTATTCCTTGAAGTGCCTTTCGGAGGCGGCATATATCAGGACTTCGATCTCAATCTCCTAAACCCACTTCCTGTTTTCGTTTATTTTAAAATTGAATATGTTAATCCAGAAAGTTACAGCCGCATAACAAAATCAAAGGGGACACAAACAATCATTGATCCAAAGACAAGACTTTGGACTATGGACAGACAGGGCCCAAGCCCCCAGGATTTAGCTCGTTTGGGCCATTCGGATGAAAGGAAAAGGCCGCACAAAACACAAGGTCCAGTTTTTGGGGGATGGTCACACCAACACTCGGGTCGCTCAGATGAATACTATCACTGTTCAGTAATCTCGTTGCAATCTCATAATGTTATAATCATGATTGTTCGGTCATCTTTAGCTTTTGTGGATTTATATTTCTTATATTTGTGTGGATCTATACTCTCAACTGCCTGGTACATAGTTTCCCATTCATCAATACCGACTTTTTCTGGGACATCAAAGTACCCATCCGTAAATAGCTCAATTGTATGAATATCTTTTCTATCGAAAATTACCAGATGGATAAATTTGTCTGGAGTATATGTCCCATCAACCACACCGTATCCTAACTCATGAATCGGATTGTTTTGATACTCAAATTGCTTTTTCAGCCAAGGCATCAAATGCTTTCTGCTGCCATTCACATCTTCAGTTTCTGCGATATACTTTGACCGCTTCTGAGAGTTAAGAATATCAACCTTTTTTTCATACTTTATTGGAGCCCTGCCATTAAGTCTATAGCCTAAGTCCCCAAGTACAGTTATCGCTATTTTAGATTGAATTAATCTAACCGCTATAAAGCTACAGGCTAATCTATGTATTGGTGTTTGAGCAAGGGTAGAAATTCCGATAGTGTGGTATAGCTTTGCTAATGTCTTATTCAGGTAGGCCACCAAATCTACACCAACCAAATCAGAAGAAAGGCATGAATCCGCTACTAAGCGTGAAACAAGTTGTCCCGCTGTTTTTTTGTTAAACCGCCATCCATTTTTGTCTGTAGCTCCGTCGGCCACCACGAAGGAACCAGAGGCATAGCCGAAGTAATCTTCATTGTTGCCTTTATATTTTCCCTTAGAAAAAACCTTAACATCATATGATTCCATGATTAAGCCTATAGATTTGCTACGAGTTTTGAGTTGTAAAACAGCCATTGAAAGGCGGAAAGAGGCTGGATAGTTTATCCAGATGCCTATAGAATCTAAGCTAATCTTGTCTCATCATAAATGGGTAACGACCTGTTGACGGCAATGTTTTCAACCTATAATGGAGATTTTTCTTGCTAATATAAGAAAAAACTTCACCTGGAATTTCGTTTCCCCATTTTGAGAAAGGCAGATTCCTTAGATCAGACGAACAATTTCCTTCCCTGCAAAACGCAATGGTTTTGTAACCACACGCCCTTAGCGGCTCAATAACAAATGGATTGTCACTGAAAACCAAATCAATTTTTGGAATTGTTTGGCATAGCGAACTCACCCACTCTCTGGGCGGACCGCCCTGAACAACTGTAATTTTGACATTGTTCCACCTTCGGTTATTTACTACTGCTTTTAGAATCTCAACTCTCTCGTTAGGAGTGAGAAAGTTTTCATAATTTAACAGGCCAACATCCCCAATCACGATTGTCAACACAATACCAGGATATTCTTGTAGAATCTTTTTTATTCTCTGCTCATGAGCATTAGTCAGTGGTTGAAATCGCCCAGGGAAAATTCCATGTTGTGACTCACCAAAGTCTTCTACGTGGCTATCTGGTGTCCATTCCTTGTAAGGCCTCTTCACTATAAATTTATCCTCGGCAATAAACATGAGTTATCAGCATCGTGCCTATGTAATTTTTACCCTAACTCTGGGAAAACCGAAATGCAAATCGTTTTTGTAAGCAAGGTAAAATGTTGGAAACAAGATCATCAGTTCCTCTGCGCTAAATGTATGAAGTGCCATTCCTTTTGTTGCCAACAACGTGGAAACCCTCATTAATAATCGGAAATCTAATTCATGGGGTAAATCAAAGTCTGTGCGTCGCTCAATCGCTAAGTTCATCAAATTTTCAAAGTAATTTTCCCCAAACAAACATTTTGGTGTGTTAAAAAGGAGTATTCTTCTCAAAGCAGGTGAGTCTGAGTTTTGGATATCCCTCCGGGCTTCGTTAAACGAAACCATGTTGATAGTCACGTCTATGTCTAAATCTTTTGCTTGGAACACCATTTGGTGAGCGAACTGCTCCCATCTGCCCGGTTCATTCACCACCCACACCAAGTCGACGTCATCCCGGCAATCAGGAATCACTTTGACATCAAGTTGAGGCGACGTTTTATCGCCTTCAAAACTGAATTCCAAATTTGGTCCTATTTTACCTTTACCCTTTCCGGTTGAACCGTGGACAAAAAGGCATCCATCAACCTTTTTGGAATGAAAAATGATGTCTCTGACCTGTATGGCTGCCCTAAGATTGTCTAATGCTATAGAGCTTACCTTAGGAATCAACCCTGAAGTATCCCCTGACGCGATAGATGTTTTTAGGGCCAGTTCCAAGCCAACGATAGGACTTCCCCATTGCCTCCAGATATGAGCCTTTTCCTGCAAAAGGTTCGCTATTAGTTCATTGTTAATGCCTGCCTTATCCATGCAACCTTATCCTCCACAGGGATTGTGAGCGATTTTGGAATTAATGTTAACGTGCAGTCTCCTCGAACAATCAGATCGCACATCTTTGATGCAAAACTATACCGCTGTCTCCTAATTTCCAACGCAGCCTCCATTGCATTTCTGTGGTTCTTTCTCAGTGACGCCCACTTTGAATCAAAATCAACATCAAGGTTTTTAGGGAAACAGAAGGGACTATGTAGCGAAATTGAACAAATAGTTTCAAATAACCAGTCAGCGGTCGGTTCGTCAATCTTAGTGGGTTTAGGAACATCAGCAATTAGGAAAGCATGATTAATAATCAGTTCAGAAAGCACACCATAAGGGTGAATATCTTGTATTTTGCATATAATTTTATCTCTATGGCCATGGGGAACTACATTACTCGACGACAATTCTCCTGGGAAGAGGCCGACCTTTACCATACCAGGTACGTCTTTAATATTGAAGGACATATTTGTATCTACACCGATAGCAATTAGACTATTTGCCTTGTAAATGAACAGGTCACACCAGTCTTCAGTTATAAATTTTGAGATGTCTTTTAAAAGGTTCAAACAGAGCGTAGATTTTCCCGACTCCGATCCACCAGCAAGAAGAACTCCATGATTATCAAGTCGAAATGCAGCTGCATGTACACCTTGTCTATCTGAACTTGTAGCGATAAGACTGCTTATTCCTGAGATGATACTTTTTAGAAGACCAAAGTGATTGACACCGGCATATAGCACAGTTTTAGTACGCCCATCTAAAGGGGCGTCGTTAAATCTGCAATTTGGCGCATATCGTTTCAAATAATCACAACCACGAGGCGTCTGTATTTTCTGAGGGCTTTTCAGTATAAAAAAAATCCTGGAACTGGATGCGGAACGGTGATGGGTTTTTTGAACCGGGAGATAGCGATAACAGTATTCTAGCAACGCATTCGAATCACTGGTCACACAGACTGTAGAAGGATTATTGGCGGTTTTTATTACTACAGATTTAAGGTTTGAAAGTTGTGAAATCCATGAATGAATGTACTCGCTCTCAAGCGGGTACCAATTAGTGAAATTCACAATTGCGAGTCCTCTTCGATTAACCTTTGGAGTTTCGATCTCCAGAAAATCCTGTTGTTAAAGACGCGATTTGTAAGCCATGCCCCGATTTTTTTGTTTATTTTAACTTGACCAGCCGCCAACTCTGACGCCTTCTTCATCCAATCATCAAACGGTCCCATGATTGCCGTTGGTTTTTTTTTCAAGAGAGCCTTAATCTCTGCGGCTATCATAGCGATACTCTCTTCGGTTTTTGCTTGCAATATACTATCTGCAATGTTTTTCTCTTGAAAAAATTCATTTGCAATGCCCATAAGTAGAGTGCACTGGCGATTTCGAAGGTCAGGGAATTTTCGCCTTATAGCTTTCTTTCCAAAGCAATCGTTGCAGTCATTAACAAGTTGACCGGCACAAGTTTCTAGGTGTGCAATTTCCTCAAATCCAGGTTGATCCCAAGGCCACGATAAAGAAAAGGCAGATAAAGCACCCAACATTTTATACCAGGAGATTAGTCCATCAAGATTTGAGGTTAAGGGAGCCTGTGTAATTTTGCGCATTGCGTTTACAGTATCATATGCCGCCTGTAGAATACGCTTTTGTAATCCTGCATGCTTCACTATTTGGATTCCAGACAAAAGTCCCTCAACCATCTCAATTGTCGAGGGACCGTGACCAGACTGCTTCCAGGCCGAAGGGATGCGGTAACGGATTTCATCTCTATCGACGATATCATCAAGAATCAGGATGCTGGCCCAGATTATTTCTACAGCAGTTGCAACTATCCTGATTTCTTCCTCAACTCGGCCTGCAACTCTACCAGCCTCAAATGCAACGTTTCCATGAATATAGTGCGAATATCTCCATTTCTGATTCAATGTTGCCTGAATATGCGTTAAGCTATCAACTAACGTAGTCTCTTTGAAGAAATCCAAAATTTCAGGTAAGACATTCACTCAAAGTCTCCGTATTTTGCACTGTTAATCTTAGTCCAGCTTCCAGGTCCGTGGAATTTGACTGTAATTGTTTTTTGCTAATAAGATTGTCGAGCGACACGTCAAGAGGTCTAATTTCATCTTCCACAGCACGAAAACTGGTCACAAAATCCTCTTTGCCAATCAAACTTTGCGCAATCAAACCGATTTCGTATCTGCTAGCCCTGTCATTGCCACAACAATGAAAAACACCGAACATACCCTTATGTACTATGGTTGACATGTCGCGTGTCAAATCATCTATAAATGTGGGTGTACAATAAACATTATCGGCGAGTGGCGTTTTTAGTTTTCCTAGGCTACGTATAGCTGCCCAAAGTGGTAGCAGTGTTTGATCGGTAAGTTCTTCATCCAATAGCTTATGATTGAATTTTTCAACCTCCTGTGCTGATAAAGGTCCATAAACAAGAGCTGTCCTTATAATACTATGGCGTGCAATCATTGAGACAACCTGTTCGCCAGCAACTTTCAATGCGCCGTACGCATTGTTAGCACCTACTGGGTCACTTTCACAAAATGGCGCACCTTTCCTTCCTCCAAAGACCATGTCGGAAGAAATGAAAACAACATGGGCATCTTGTTTGAGCCCATAGTCGAGAAACGGATACATGGAAAAGAGGTTTGTAGCCATTGCACGTGTGTTTCGTTCACAGTTTTCCAGCCCTTTCAACGCACCATTCAAAACAATAGTGTCGGGTGCAAAAGAACTAAGAAGATTCCCAGTTTTTCTTCCATTGGTTAAATCTATTACCTCTATGGGAATATCATGGTTCCATTTGTGCCACGTATTGTCGATGCCCAAGACCTCAATACCACCATTGCTCATTAGCTTTCTAAGGAACCTTGACCCTATGAAACCATTTCCACCTGTAACCAATACTCTCATCAAAATTTCCCTTCCACCGAAATAAAAGATTTAAACAATGCACATGGGGATTGGCTATAACTCAATCCCATTCGCATACTACATTGGAGTTCTATGGTTCATCATATACGCTCCGTAAAGGAAGCTTGTGAGCTTTTCTTTGAAAAGCCTATAATTCTTCCTTGCGCTAACAAGGCATAACAGACAAGCAAAAAACACTACGATTACGAAAAGTAAACAAACAATTGAGGCAGTATACTTATTTTCTAATCTGAAGTTCCTTTTTCCAAAAAGCACAAATATCCTGTAAATACATATTGTTACAACTCTACTTAGTGCGAGCGTACTGCCTACACGCTTATCGTCCGGAGCAAATCGAATGCTTTCTGCTGCTTGGGGTTACGCCTGGTGATCACCGTAAAAGTAGCCGATGGATCTCTTTCGCCTGAGCAACGGCAAGTGGCACGAACAATTGCACCGAGATGGCCGAGAAGACTACGGAACGAGTATACTCTTGAGCCATCGTCGAGTCGTTTGGTCCTTACTTTTTTCATCGCCGAATCGGAGCGTTTTGCAGGTGCAACCGGATCACGCAGGTCTTTGGTTTTTTGATCTTCGTCGGCATAAAGGAGTGGCCTCCATGCTTCCATCATGTGCCACTGCACATAGTAGGCGAGCATGCACAAAAATATGTGAGCCCGAACGCGGTCTTCGAGGCGGTGGCGAATGGGGCGTACCATGAGATCTACGGCCTTGAAGGAACGAAACGCTTTTTCGACCCGGCTGAGTAATTTATAACTGCGCACCGTCTCGTCCGCATCCATTCTCTCTTTGGACAGGCTGGTTCGTACAATGTAGATTCCATCAAGTGCAGCCTCTTTTTTGACCTTGTCTCGATTGATTTCAAAGCTGAAATCGTTGTCACGAATGTCGAGCTCGAAATGCTTGCCAACCTTGTACTTATTGATAACTTTCCCGACACGTACACCAATCTTGTCCTGTCCATGCAGCCTGCCTTTATCGATCTTCTGTCTAAGCTTTAACAACTGCCTGGCGATAGATTCAATGTGACGCCAGCTTCTTTTCAGGCGCTTTTCGATTAACTCTTGATCGCCCTTGCTCTTTGCCGTTACTTCGGCAATGAGCGCGTCTTCATTGACTTTGTAATTGAACCCGTCTTCGCGGATATCGAGCTCGAAGTGTTTGCCGATTTTGTACTTTTTCAGTATTCCGCGCACCCGTGTGCCAATCTCTTTTTTCCCGCTCAACCGCCCTCGCCAAACCATGCCCCTGACTTTATCTAGTTCCTTGACGGTGGCCTTAAGCAAACTCTCTCGCTTTATGGCTCGCCTGTGAGCCAACTCCGCGTTCCGGCAGGCAATCAGACGTTCACCCGGAAAATCGGGATGTTTGAGTTCAAAGAGGTTCCGCTCGTCAAAAAGTCCCATTTGGATGGCACCGTTGGTGGTAAGTTTCTTGATTGCCTCGGGACGAAGCGCACCAATCCAGTCAATGCCCTTGATACCATGTAATACATCGACTTGCTTCTGGGTCAACATCCCTCGATCGCCAACCATCACAAATTGCTCGATACCAAACGCATCTCGCATTTTCTCAACCTGTGGCATAAGCGTCTTCGGGTCGCCAGTGTTGCCTTCAAAGACCGATACCGCTACCGGGATACCCTTTCTATTCGTAAGCAGTCCATAGTTAACCTGAAGCTTACCCTTCTTCCCGTCGCGATTGTGTCCCAGAGCAGCAAGAGGGCATGTCTGACCTTCAAAATAGCTCGACGTCAGGTCGTACAGCGCCAAGCCAGTGTTTTTAAAGTGGCGGCCCGCCAACTTGTTCTCAATGCGATTCTGACGTTCCAATAGCCAGTCCATCGCCTCGTAAAGATCGTCCTCGTCAGCCTCACTGACGTTCAGCATCTCAGGCAGTGTCGTATCCGCCCACCAGAGAGTGGTTGCCAGTTTTGATTTCGGCTCAAGGATGCGGGCCGCAACCATGGCAACCACCAAATCTCGCTGGCGTGAGTGCCTCGAACTGATAAGCCCTGAGAAATCCAATTGTCTCATGGCTGTCATTACGGCATCGACGTGGCCATGAGCAGGAGATCCGTCCTCGATGATTTCAAAAACATCAGTCGAGATAAGCTCTTCGCCTTTGAGGGAACGTCGCAGGATCTCAAT
>Ga0233412_10000893_pt1 | contig 16453 bp, 10 predicted proteins | sample Na_anoxic_4_MG_FD_180667 | JGI IMG/M metagenome (GOLD analysis project Ga0233412, IMG submission 180667) | Seawater microbial communities from Saanich Inlet, British Columbia, Canada - Na_anoxic_4_MG | ecosystem: Environmental > Aquatic > Marine > Inlet | place: Canada: British Columbia...
TTAATTTTTTTTTTCAGTCACAAAAAAACGAGTTTCGGAAACTCCTCCAGGAATCTCAAAATGGACATTTTATTTTTGTCCATTTTTGAAAATCTGAATCGACTTTGGGAGTAAAAAAACGTAAAAACGCAAGGGTCTCTTTAAGTTCAAAATTAAATATATTAATGAATTATTATATCAAGATGTTCAAAAGTTTGGTATCGTTGGTGGTAAATGTCAATCGCGTGGCACCAATACAACCAAATATGTCTACTGAAAGTCCTTCATATGTTAAACCTAAAAAGCATAAGCGAAATAAGTATAGACACAATAAATATATATCACCCAACAAACGAAATCATCTAATAATATCTGCTTTGAAAAAAATGACTCATATTGATGATATTGTAGAAAAATACAAGTGTTCTACTGATTATGTTGCGTATCTTATGTTTCTACACAGATATACTATTTATGAAATAACCAAGATAACTGGTGTAACTAAGCATAGGCTATTAGAAGCATATTTACGATATTGAGAGAAAATGTTTAGCAAATTAGATAAAAATTAAATATCCACATATTATATTATGGGTCACTATAAAAAGAAAAGTTTGCGTAGAAAAAGAAATAAGTTAAAAAGAAGAATGACCAAAAAATATCGTGGTGGAATGGACACGGACCCGGAAGATTCACAAATGTCATCTTTATCATCATCTAGTATTAAGGTAGTAAGTCAGGCAAACCGAGGTGCAGAATTAATACTTATGGGTGTGGAAGATATTATTAGGGATCCTTCATCACAAGATAATATGTCAGGTTCGCCCGCATCTTCACAAGATGCTACGCACTCATCATTGGAATCAGGAGCTTCAATTCAAACGGAGGAGGGATTTAGTGCGCTGCTAGATGCTACAAGTAAGATTACAAACAAAATTACGAATAATGAAACATTAGGTGCGGTTATGGACTATATCAAAACTAAAAGTACTGAATTGACAGAGGAATTGAAAAAAACATTATCAGATAATCTTATAGGACAAGCTCTCGCAATAGGTAGTTTGACCACTTCATTAGATCGTGATCATTTTAACGTACATACAATTGCTCTATCCACAATTGCGGCTTATTCACCATCACCCTCTACGATTGTATTAGTTACTGGCACTTTTATAACAGCACTTACAGGAGCATTGGCTTTATTGTGTAATCCTGGCACAACAGAAACAATAACAGATGCTCGTGAGAGTGTTGAACGTTTTCGTACTATTATGAATAAGAATATAGATGAATTAAAAAATTTATATGATGAATTATTTAAGACGTCTAATTATCAATTAGTGAATAAGAAAACAAAAGATGTTATTCGTCAACGAATTGAAAATGTGACTCAGGCTGGAATTGATGAACTTAATGCAATAAATACTAGAAGCGAAACCTGTGATAAGACGCAAATTACTAGTATACAACAAAAGATAATTAAGCAAATACGTGAATTAGAAAGTCCAGAAAAATTAATACAGGAGGCGAATGAAGCGGTTCTTGCGACTCGTGACCCAGGAATACCAGCGTTGCCAGAGGGTACTGTTGTTCAGACAACGAACCAGGACAACGAACCAAGCGCCACACAAGCATTTAAACGTAGAAGAAGCGGTGGAAAAAAACGCACAACACGCAAAAAATCAACCAATTCAAGAAAAAAGAGAAAAACAAGAAGAAGAGCAAAAAGAGTAAGATTTGCTAAACACAAATAAGTATAAATTTGAAAATATATTAATGCAAAATATTTTCAAAAAAAAGTGTAGGATATAAGTAATATACAAAGAAATAGATTATGACCGATATTACTATTGAGGAATATTATGATATTCCCGAAGTACCGATTATGAGTAAACCGAAAAGAAAATCATTGTTATATAAAGATTATCGTCGTATACATAATTTCAACGTAATGCGACAAAATGAAATAAACAATAAAAAAATATTGAATAATCCAAATAAAAAATTTTATTGTAAAATCCTAGATAAAATGCGATATTATCTAGAATTGTTTTGTTTTATGAAAAAACAAAATGTCCAAGTATAACTACTTACGATTGCGTTTAGTGCGACGTTTATTGGTAGTCTTGCGCTTTTTACGTATTGTTTTGCGTTTTTTCCTGGATAATGTAATAGATTGCTTATTTTTTCTACTAGAAAGGTGATTGTTATATATTTGGGTATATTTTTTATAAAATGTATTCATTTTTCTCTCATCAATGTATTTATGGAGTTGAATAATATCATGAAATAATTCATTATTCTTATTTGGTTTAATTTGTGAGCCAACATCTTTGAATGTAAGTTTGGGTGTTTTGTTGATAATGGTAGAGTGGGGTATATCATAATATTCAGTATATGTTTTATCAAAAGAACCATATCTCATATCTTCTCTATTCAGCCCTAAGAGAGAAATAAGTTGGTTTAATTTTTTTTCACTTACACAATCAACCTCCATATAAACAGGAAGGCCAGGTATAATATCAATAGTAATTTCATGGGCTAGTGGATGAGACCATTTTTGTCGTATAGTTTCTTGGTACGATTTTTCTTGAATTCCGATGGCTTTTAAAAACTCACATCCTTTTTCAAAAGAATCGTGTATAGTAACTTCATGTTCCTCAGGAAACTTTTTATTGTTGAACATTTTGGTAGTCATAGTGACCTTGTTTCCTTCGTCGCGAATACGAACAAAACCAGGCTTGTCCCCGGATTCCTCGCATCGCTTGAATATCAGGCGATAATATTTCATAGGGTCATGAACTTTCGTAGCATGAATTTCTCGTAGTTTTTTTTTCATGGCGGCAACATCAATATTTAAAAATTTTGCTTCAAATTCTTTGGGCATAATAAAATTATCTACTATATATACTGGATTTAATTATTTCAACGGAAAAAATAATTAAATTTTTTAGAAATCATTACTTAGCACGCGTTTTTCGTTTGATTCCTTTCCCTCTTTTTCGTGTTTTTCTAGAGCCTGTCCTTCTATCTTTTGTATATTTTTTGTTTATGACCTTCTTAGCTGTTTTCTTTTTATGTATATTCTTCTTAATTTTCTGGTTATTTGAATCACCTGGTCTGTACATTAAAAAGTGTTCATCATATAATTTCGTTCCACGTTTATCTTTGAGTTCCAATATTTTTTCAGTCCTCTCTGCTTTCATTTCCTCTTTACTTTCTTGATGTCCATAACATGTAATACTAAAACGACGTAATACTCCTTTTTGTTGTAATCTGTTTTTTTCTTGAACATCAAAGAGAAATTGGGCCATACATAATATTCTCTCTCTAACATCTACATATTCATCATAGCCATAAAGAAATGCTAAATAAAAACTTAACATAGTATCAATGGTTGCTATTTTAACACTTTGTTTGTTGATTTCAATAGTATTGTAACTATGACATCCAATAGGCATATAAATATAAGAAATTGTATCTTTACCGACTCTGACTTCATAATTTTCAGGTATAATTTCACCAATAGCTTTATGATGTACAACCTCAACATTATCTATTCCCTCATCTTTAAGACGTTCCTTAACAATTTCAGCACTTGTTTGAGGGTCATTAGAGAGAACGTCAAAATCTGGTCGTGGTTTTATTTTCTTTTTTATAGTTTGGGACATATATTTTGAATATTGTGATATTGCGAATCCTCCAAAAAATACGACGCCTTGATTAATAAGCACATCCTTAACTACATTAAATATTAATTCTGATTTTTTTGTATTTAATTCCATAGGTCTTTGAAAATTAATAGAATTACATCCTTTGCTTTTGAGTGGATAATGTTTATTTAAAAGACGTAGTCGTTTAAACACCTTTTCCCAACGACTTGTATCTCCTGCTGGACGACTTAATTCCAAAAACATAGACATACGTAAAAAATTAGGAGGAGTGTAAAGTATACCATTTATTCTAATTGCATGTGCCTTAAGTGCCTTGTATAAATCTTTATGAAGATATGTTATATCAGCAACAGGTATAAAGTCAACAAATACTTTATAAGTTCCAAAATGTTGTCCTGCTTTGGCTTCAACGTGTTGAAATCCCTTTTTATGGTATATATCAGCTAACTCTTTGGCATCTTCCATTGCGTTTGGAGAGAAGAAATCATAATCAGGTATATCAATTTCATCATCATAAAATTGTTCATCCTTAGGAAGAATATTGTTAATAGCAATACCTCCGTAAGGTATTAAATTTTTCTTTTTAATAAAATTTTCAACAACTATGGTCATTTCTTTTATTTTTGGTGAAGAAACAACACGTCTCGCAATCTTATTTTGTGCTAAATCTACAGAGGAACGCAATATTGCTAATTCACATTCATCAAAACTCATGTTTTTATCACATGTTTGTAATTCTTTCATTATTGTTTTATATTATAATGATAAAAAAATATTTATCATTATATTATCTAGTTAGTATTCAATTTATTTAGTAGTTTGTTAAAAACAGAGGTGAATAAGAAGATGATGTTTTTTTATAACTATTTATTTTTACTGGTTTTTTGTATGTTCTATTAATTCGGTTAATTATTTTATTTTTATCAGTTGTTGATATGTTATTACAAGAATTATAAAACTTTGCTACTATACTATTTGGATGCAATGTTTCACAAACTAAATTATTTATTGTAAGAGTTGAATGTTTATTTAATAAAACATTATATAATATTTCGCCATTATATTTTACCTTACATATCTTATCATTTTTACCTAACATATTTTCTGATTTAATCATTTTACCATTATAATTTATTTTATGGTTTTTACTAATTAATGTATCTTCTGATGGATAATTTATACCCAAAGAATTTTTTTTAAAACATATTAGATATTCATCAAACGTTTTTGTTTTTGTTATAGCATTAATAGTGTTATTATTTATTGTATTTATTCTTGGCTTTATATTTTTTATTAATATAATACCTTGGTCTGTTTTTATAGGACTATTTCCAGGAAAACATATACCCCTCATAATTGTGCTACTTATACCAAAATATATGGACATTCTATATTCTATCGCATTTAATACTAATTTTCTAGTATAACTCGGTATATCATTATATTCTATACCATATATGATACCATCTAATGTATATTCTCTTTGGTATGTAGACTGCAAGAATCTATTTCGTATCGTTACGTTTATAGGGAGATTATATGATAAACTATAATAATTTAATACATCAGTTATTGTATTAGTATATACATTATTAATATCAGTTATATCGTAACGATGATCGCTGACCCGACTACTTGGTAATTTTACGATTAATTTAATTTTCCAAGAACCATCACCATCTATAGTATTTATAGTACTCTGAGATGGTCCAGGAAGGGTATATACTGCAGACATGTTCCCATAATAATTTGCTCTGTAAAGATGGTTCGTAATATAAGTGGTATCAGCCATAGGTATATCTGTGATTTTAGTATATTCTTGACTTGTTGCTTCGGTCCCAAAAACAGCTTCTCCACCTGCCTCTACAGTAGGTCCTACTATGTATTTTTCTATTAGAACTTTTTTTAATACTGGTGCAAATGTTGCACTTTTTGACTCCAATGCTCCAGTAATAGTACCTACAAAATCTCCAAAAACGTCACCTAAAACACTGCTAACAGCTGGTGCTAGTGCAGTTAAAGCCACGCCTACTACTGCATCAACAGCTACCGCAAGTACTACTGTAGCTGCAATATCTAGAACTGTTTCACCAATTTTATCCCAGAACTCTACACTTTCCTCATGCTTTATTTGCTCATGATTGTATTCAGCTATAGAAGATTGTATATAATAATTTTTTGCCCATGAATATGTCATATACTTACCTGAATTTAATCTAAAATGAAATGTAAAAAATTTTCCAGTTGCTGAATCTGGTTTATCAGGACTCCAATTTTTTTCATACGTGTTATTTGCTTCAACATACAGATTATTTCTTGTAAATATAGTAGTATAAAATCTATATGGTAAAGTTATACTCCATAAATTGCTATTACTTAAAAAGGCGCTTTCTCCTATTTTTAATAATGAAGCTGGCAATTGTACATTTGTTAGATTACAACCATTAAAGGCATCTATTCCAATAGTTTCTAACTGGGAATCTTTATTTGGACATTGTACTGAGGATAAGTTTGTACATTCCTGAAAGGCGCCTTCTCCTATACTAAATATAGTAGTTGATATATATAATGTATTAATATTTGTAATTTGGTAAAAAGCAAAGTTATCTATTTGTTGGATAGTATCATCAAAACTAATTGATACAGAAGTAGCTAAAGGATCTAATTGGGTAACTACATCATTGAGTGTAAGTATACCATTTGGATCAGATGTTGTAAAATGACAATAATATAAAAATATAATATCATCTTGATTCCCATCAAATATGTTACTTGCATCCTTTGCATTTTGTGAAGACAATTTACATACAACTTGAGTATCAGAGGAGTTATCCCAGGCATCATTAAAGGCATTCGGATCTATATTAGGTATATAACCATTCAGATCTACGATTTTTAGATTTAAAGATTCAAAAGCATTTTCGTTAATAGTATCTATATAATTTAATTGTAAATGTATTAGATTTGCTGCTACATTTTGAAATACAGATGATTCTATAACAATATTAGTATCTGGGGATATACCTGCAGTATTAGGATTATGACGAATAACACATATAGTTATGCTATCATTTATTGAATTATTAACAATTGTTGATGTTATTGTATTATTTGTATCAGGGTATAATGCTACATATCCTGTCAGGACGTAGGGGGATGAAATTAAGTTATTAAAATCAGGAGGATTATTGATATCATATGGAGGTATCTTTATAGTCATGTCAGGAGGATTATCAATAGCAAAAACGCTAAAAGCACCATCTGCTATCCCACTAGGTTGTGTAACTATTGGTGGTGTATAATTATTATCTATCGTAAATAATGATGAAGGTAAATATAGTTCTGTAATTAGATTGTATGCGAAACACGCTAGACCTAGATTTGTTATAGTATCAGGAAGATATATCTTTGAAATTCTACAATTATAAAATGCATTATCACCTATCGTTGTAAGACCTTCTGGAAAATAAATAGTTCCCGTTAAAGATGAACAATTATAAAACGCCTTCGCGCCTATACTAGTTAAACTATCGTTAAATGTTATACCTAATATAAACGCAGAGTTGCCGTCACCATTTAAGAATGCATTGGGTCCAATTTCATTGATATTGTTATCTAATATAATATAACATCCAGTAGGTGATGTATTGCTATTATTGTAGTAGTTATCATTATTTAAAGCATTTATTACATCTGTTTGAGTAAGTATATTTCCAGAAGATGCACTTAAAGTATAATTATATGTAAAAAAAGATGCATCATAAGTCTCCAACGAAGGTGTAGTTAGAGATAATATTGTTTGTGCATTTTTCATAGGAATATAGGAACTATTAATATTTTGATCAGCACTATCACTCAAATATGTATTAGCGGTAGGTTTGGCTTGGGCGTTCACGTTAAATTCATTATAAAATCTATTTGTCCAGTTTGTTTTTTGACCATATTCAAAAGCATCATTATTGTTAGCAGAAAAATACCCATCAAATTGTGAATCAAGTGTGTGATTATCTGACCCCATGTCACTATTTGCTATTCCTGTCATTCCCTTTTTTACCCAAACGTAATAATTATAATTTGTCAGTGCATTGTAATAATTAGAATATTCTACCGCACTATCTCCTTTACTAATGTCTATATAGTTAAAGTAATCATTAATATTATTCTGTAAAGATGCAGAAACTAATATAGGTGAATTACTCGTAAACTGAATATTTGTAAAGGCGTTAATACCCAAAGTATTTAAATTAGGCAAAGAAATTTGAGATAATGCGCATGAATCAAAAGCATGGATACTTATATCAGTTATTGACTCATGTAAATTCATATTTACTAATTTGTTGCAATTCATGAATGCGTAGGCACCAATAGTTGTAACTGATTTTGGAATATCTAAAAATTGAATATTTGTGCAATTCGCGAAAGCATAATCATCAATTTTTGTAATACGTGTATTATGTGCAAATGTTATTTCTGTTAACTTTTCAGAATTATAAAATAACATCTTACCTATAGTTTCTACACTACTAGGTATATAAATATTTTCTATATTGCAACTATTAAACACCGCATCTTCTATAATAGTTAAGTTACTATTATCTACATAATCAATATTTGTTCCTATGTAAAAATATTGTAATCCAGAACCTTGAAAAGCACCTGATCTAATGGTTGTTACTTGATTTCCCATAGAAATGATTCTTAGATTTTCTAAGTTAGCAAAAGCGTTATTATCAATTATTGTAACACTATCTCCAATATAAGCAGAAAATGCTCCCCCTGTAAATATTTTAGATAGTTTCCAATTATTTATTAAATTAATCACATCAACTTGTGTTAAGGTGTTACTACTTGAATCAGTAGGAGAAAATACATAATAATATTCTATAATCATGGTTGAATTCCCAAATGTATTAGCTTGCCAGTTATATAATTGTTCTGACACAGTTCCCTTTCCGGGATTCTGATTTATATATTCTATCTCTTTTTCTATTATTGTTGAAGGTATAGTACAAATACTTATACTGGTATTTGAAAAGATATTAGTACCTAAAGTTGTCAAAGATGCAGGTGTATTTAGATATTCTAAACTAGCACAACCGGTAAACACATTATCTCCTATCTGGGTTATCTGATTATTTAAATTAATTTTTCCTAACGAAGAGCAATCTCTAAATGCATTATTGCCTATACTTATCAGAGTTGGTGGCATTGTTACAAATAATAGATTATTGCACTGAAAAAAAGCACTATCACCTATAGTGGTTAGAGTATTTGGAAAAGTAACAGATTCAAGAGGACTATTACCTTCAAATGCATAAGTGTCTATTGTTTGCAAATTTGGGGGTAGTGATATACGTAATAAATTATTAAATGAAAATGCAGAAGTGGGTATATTAGTAATATAAGGGCTTGGTATACTAGCTATCGTTAATTCACAACCAAAAAAGGATTTAATGCCTAAGGTTGTCAGAGAAACAGGTAAATATATACTTGTTAGACCAGTATTATTAAACGCATTATCGCCTATAGTGGTAAGAATAGATGTTTTTGAAAAAATAACCTCTTGTAAGCCGATACAATTCCCAAATGCACTACTGCCTATACTTGTTACAAATGATAAATTAATTGATGTTAGACCCCGACAATCCCCAAAAGTATTATCACCTATAGTGGTAGGATTTGTTGAAAGAGTAATTCCTTGTAAACCACTATATTGAAAAACTGATGTACCCAAAGTTGTTACAGATGTTAAAAGCATATAATCTGCAGTAGGTGTTAAACTACTACAACCATTAAACGCATTATCGCCTATAGTGGTTAGAGTTTGTGTTAAAATAGGTAAAGGAGGATTAGGAGCTGAATTCTGATAAATTAATGAATAACAATCTTGAAAAGCCGAAGCACCTATAGTAGTTACAATCGGCAAAAACAAATTACTTGCCAAGTTATTACAACCATTAAACGCATTATCACCTATTTCTACGATGTTAGAGTCAAAATTAAAAGATTCTAATTTAGTACAACCTGAAAATGTACTACTGGGGATGATATTCTGTGGAAGAATAATAGGTAATGATATACTTGTTAAACTAGTACAATCTTTAAAGACGGATGTACCCATACTTGTTAGTGTTGCGTTTTGAAAATCATTACCTAAAGTAATTAAACTACTACATCCTGAAAATGCATTATTGCCTATAGTCTGAAGAGAACTTGATAGAGAAACACCTTGTAATTTTCCACATCCTTCAAAAATATTGTTACCTAAATTTAGAATGTTCACCAATTCCATAGAATTTTCATCTCCTGATAAACTACTACAACCTGAAAATGCACTATCGCCTATAGTGGTAATAGTATCTGGTAAAGTAGTACCAAAACTAATATCAGTATCTAATTTAGTACAACCTTGAAAAGCCGAAGTACCTATACTTGTTAAAGGTGCAGTAAAATTAATAGAAGCTGATAAATTACTACAACCATTAAACGCATTATCGCCTATAGTATTAACACTATATGGAAAAATAATTCCATTTAAAAGAGTACATCCATTAAAAATATCATTACCTAGAGTTGATAACATTTCCAAATTTATATCACATGATGATAAATTAGTACAACCTGAAAATGCACTATTACCTAGATTAGTAAGAGTATATGCTATAGTAACCCCTTCTAATTTAATACATCCTTGAAAAGCCGAAGTACCTATACTTTGTATAGCAGAGAAATTGACCTCACTCTTATTTGATGATAAATTAATACAACCTGAAAATGCACTATCGCCTATAGTCGTAAGATAACCACGAGGTAATACATTAATATTTGATAAACTACTACAACCTGAAAATGCACTATTGCCTATACTTGTTAAAGTTGTCATTATTTCTATACTTGGTAAATCAACACAATCAGAAAATGCACTATCCTCTATAGTCTCAATATTACCATTACGTTGAAAAATAATTCCTGCTAATTTAAGACAATTATAAAAAGCATTTTGGTTAATACTTACTACATTTAAAGGTATTGTTAAACTTGATAATAAATTTGTACAATTATAAAAGGTACTATCTTGTATTTGGCTTATATTACATTGCGAAATATCAAGAGTGGATAAATAAGTACATTCCTTAAAAGCCGAGTTACCTATACTTTGTACAGATGAAGGTAATGTTACATCTATATTGGGGTAGTAACTTGCTGATTGTTGAGTACAATTTTCAAAAGCAGAATCACCAATAGTTTGTAAAGAACTACCAGCGCCACCAAATGTAAATTGATAGATGTTAAGACAATTCTTAAAAGCCGAGTTACCTATACTTTGTACAGATGAAGATATAGTTATGGTATTTAAAAGAACACAATTTTCAAAAGCGGAATCACCTATAGTTTGTAAATTCATCTCACTATTGCCAAATGATAATAGTTTAGTACAACCATTAAAAGCCGAGTTACCTATAGAAGTCAGAAAAAGATTCAAGTTAACTTCCTGTATGTTACTATAATTTAGAAATGCATTTTCACCGATACTAGTGTATCCATTTACTTGGATACTATAAATGATGTTGGGATTGTTTAAATTAGTGTATACCTCACTATTTTGAACAATACTTGCAGTTAAAACTTGGTCACTTAATGAAGTTGTAAATGTATACGATGTTGTCATAATTTAACTTGCACTATATATAATATTAATAAAAAAATTGAACATAAAATGTAGTATAAGATTATAGAGTAACAAAAAATTATTTGAATATGTACTCATATCATACTCGTGCAATATCCTGGTTAATGTATGCTCTAAAAATTATCTTAGGTGATGAAAGTATTCGTCGTTATATAATTTTATATTATAACCCAGAATTGAGAAATAGAGGTAAACATGTCATACGCACATTTGATGCATTTTTAAGAAATAAAACAACTGATGAAAAAAAGAGTAGTATTATCCAATATTGTGGTAATATGTGTAAGAGAAAAGGAGTTGTAGTGTTTACTGCTACAAATATTCAACAAGATCTATTGGATAATGAGACGCATTTTCAAAGTTATATAATTAATAATAAGGATAAAAAATTGACTATTATAGATCCTGCGTATAATAGAAATAAAAGGGGGATATATGAACCGGAAATATCTAACGAGGTGATAATGCCATTCTTTGAGTCAGAAGGTTATGATTGTAAATTTATAGAATTAATAAATCCAGCTCAAAAAAGTAAAAAGGATGTATATTGTCAATCATGGACGTTGTACATATTACTTCAAAAACTTAGACAAAATGAATACTTAACAGACAATTCGTTGGATATTCCCGAGGATCAATTAAATAAATATGATATGTTGGTTCAATTTTACAAGCAAATATTTAATGATATGCCTGAACTTAAAGAAAATCTTTTGGCGGAATATGAAGGAGTAATTGTAGATAGTAATGGTCCAAAAAGTCTGTCAAAAAATGAAAAAGAAAAATTATTACAATATGATCCAATAGATTTACTTATGAATATCACAAAGTATGATATTGATAAGATACGTTGATAATGTTGAAAGAGTTAAATATTAAATTTATATAATCCAGTTGGGTCTTCAATTTTTCTTGGTGCATAGGAAAAATCAGGATTAGGTGGCGGTGGTTTATCAATATATACTGGTATATAACGTAAATCTAGAGGTTTTAATACAAATGCATGCCCATATTTGTTGTAATAATCAATACTTTCTTTTAGACTAGCATCATTGTTTTGATATCGCATAGCAACCATCTGACATCCTAATGATCTACACAAAAGCCCACTAGGGTTTTCAGGGTCATTTGTTGGATCAGGAAGAACAATAGTCATATTTTGTTTATTATATGTTTTTAATTCACTAGTATCTGGTGTAAATTTAACACTATTGGTGTAAGAAAGAGCTCTCATAAAAACTGAATTACTCGTCATATTAACATATTCCTTAAATTTTTTATTTTCCATGAAACTAGGATTAGATTTATCTACAATGATAATCATTTTATTACGAAGTTCAAAAAGAGGAACCTCTCCTAAATTTTTTCCGCCATTCTCATAACTATATTTTTTGCCTAATAAATAACTATTCATACTTTCAAATAATTTGGCCATATAGGTATATACTTCTTGATTTTCAGTTTGCATGCGTAAATGTATAATGATAGGGTCCCCAGGGTTTGGACTACCGCTAGTAGAGTATGAAAAATTTTTAAAAATATTCAATACTTCTCCAAATGGGACAGAATTAAATGTTTCTTTTACATAATAATTTTTACCAATTGATGTTGCAACAACAGGTTCATTATTTAAAGAATAAATTTCAAAATCAAAACCTCTAACTCCTTGTTTTAGTAAATCCCTTAACACACAAGTAGATACGACATTATTTTGATAATCTCCACTACTACATGCATTATAAGCGGTTTTAATATAATAATCTCGTAAATTATGTGTATAATTAGTAGGTGCATTATCGTCAACATTTAATTTTTTTATACTAGATATTTTTCCATTCATTTCAGGATATAAGCTATTTATTTTTTTGCATTCTTTAGACTCTAAATTTTTAATATAGTAATAATTCCATAACATAAATACGACAGCTAATATAATAAATATATTGATAAGAATAACACCAGTATTTTGATTAAGTTTTTCTATAAGATTAGAAGTATCCATCTTTCTCTCTTGATATAAATATATATTATATTATCTACAACAAAAAGGTTAAATAATATTATTATATATTAATAACTAAATGCCTGGAGGACTTTTATCTTTAATAAGTGAAGGACAACAATCCATACTTTTATATGGGAATCCTTCTAAAACATTTTTTAAAAGTACATATGCTAAAACTACAAATTTTGGAATGCAAAAATTTCGTGTAGATTATGAAGGTGCAAAATCATTACATTTAACCGAAGAATCTTTATTTACGTTTAAAATTCCACGATACGCAGATCTATTAATGGATACATTTATATCAGTAGATATGCCAAATATTTGGTCACCTATTTATCCACCAACATCTGAAACTGGTAATTCATGGGCGCCATATGAATTTAAATGGATTGAAAATTTAGGTGCTAAAATGATTAAGCGGATAACCATTACTTGTGGAAATCAAAAATTGCAAGAATATAGCGGTGATTATTTATTAGCACAAATACAGCGTGATATGACAGGTACAAAACGATTTTTATTTAATAATATGAGTGGGGATACTAAAGACATGAATGACCCGGGAAATAGTGGTGGTCGTGTAAATGCTTATCCAAATGCATTTTATAGTACAAGCAATGGAGGCCCTGAACCTTCTATTAGAGGTAAAACTCTGTATATTCCTCTAAATTCCTGGTTCTGTAATCAAACACAGAGAGCTTTTCCATTAATAGCGCTTCAATATAATGAATTATTTATTAATATAACATTTCGTCCAATAAACGAACTTTTTCAGATTCGTGATGTATTTGATTCAGTATATAATTATCCTTATGTTGCACCTAATTTTAATTTAGAACATATGCAAATGTATAGATTTGTACAACCTCCACCAGATGATAGTCTTGATAGTTCTCAATACATTGATAAGCGTTCTATATGGAATGCTGATATTCATTTAAATTGTACCTATTGCTTTCTCTCAAACGATGAATCTAGATTATTCGCTTTGAACGAACAACATTATATGTTTAAACAAGTTCATGAGCAAATATTTTATAATGTTACTGGTCCAAACAAAATAGAGTTAAATTCCCTAGGATTAGTTTCTGATTATTTGTTTTATTTTCAACGAAGTGATGCCAACTTACGTAATGAATGGAGTAACTATACTAATTGGCCTTATAATTATTTACCTTCTGATTTAATTCAAGCACCTACAAGCGGTACATATAATGTTACAGAATTGGATCCTGGAGGCAATCCTATTTTAGTTCCAATTGGTCCAGGTGTGAATCCAGGTGGGAAACTGACAGGATTAATGTTATCTGGTGATTATAGTTTAGAAAATTCGTTACCTATTTTGCAAAGTTTAGGCATACTATTTGATGGTGAGTATAGAGAAAATATACAACCTGCAGGGGTTTATAATTATATTGAGAAATTTAATAGAACACCTGGATCGGCGCCTTATGGATTATATTGTTATAATTATAGTATGAATTCCGCATCCTTGTATAATGGCACACAACCATCAGGAGCAACAAATATGAATCGTTTCAATACAATACAATTGGAATTTACAACTAATGTACCACAATTAGATCCCTTAGCACAAGTACTTACCATTTGTGATCCTCAAACCGGAGAGATTGTAGGTATTAATAAACCAACGTGGCGTATATATGATTATAACTATGATTTGTATTTTTTTGAAGAACGTATTAATGTTATCACTTTTGTTGGTGGTAATTGTGGATTGATGTATGCAACATAAATTAATTATCAATACATTATATTTATTTCTTTTAATAATATAATGTTAAGTGATTTACTTATTATTGAAAGAAATGCATATATATTGCTTTTAACATATGTAGCTATTGTAATAATTCAAATGTATATTGTGAGAAAATATATTATTAATTGGCAGAGTTTAATAACAGGTGACAATCAAGATAACATGAGTTTTAATATAAGTCATAAATCTGAATTAAATGCAGCATTTTCAAAAAATATTAAACAACGCATAAAAAGATTACATGATACTAGTTACAAAAAATGGTTAGCTTATAATAATAAATATAGTCAATATCAATTTCAAAATGATCACACATATAATGTTTACATATATGAACGGGTACCAAATGAACTTGGTAATTATAATAATACATCTAGATTTATATTACGATCTAGTCCAGTAAAAGAGTCTTTAAATCTAGCTTATGAGGATATATTAAGAGAAATTAAATACACTTTTAATTTCAGTGTATTCCGTCCTAATGATGAACTTATTGACACAATTTATCAAGGAATTCGTGAACCAGGAGAAACACGTGAATATTCATATTATTCGGTGGATAATCAAATAAATAGAGCTGTTAAAATAAATGCTACTACTGGAGTATGGGAGAAAAAAAACAAGGACGGATCTATAGTTGATGGGGTTATAATTATAGGATATCCTTTATTAGATGTAGAACAACAATATGCTAATAAGTATTATGATTTTCTAGATGATTGGTTTATAAGAGCAATAAGTATTGGATCAATAATTGTTGCATTTTTATTATATTATGCTTCAAAAAAACGTCATTTTTTTAGTGCTATGGCATTTTTAGTTCTAGTAAATACTTATTTAACTATTTTTATAAATACCACTGAAGGTATAACTGATCTTGCGTCAGAACAAGCAAAGGTAACAGATATTAATGATGGTATTCTTAGTATATCCTTTTTAGCCGCAGTAAATATTTTTATCCTTCAAACGATAAAAAGAAAAAATGTCTCTAGTTCTTATAGTCTTCATAGTGAGACAGCATTTTTATTTGCTACTGGATTATTATTATTATTATTTGCATTATATAAACAAACTAATTATAACACAATTGATGACATCAGAGTTCATAGAATACAAAAGCAAGTTATGTATAATTTATCTATTTTTGTGAATATGTTTATTTTGATTAATTATGTTTTTTATGTCACTTATAAAAGTAAAGCTTATGATAGAATAGTAAGAAGCATTATGCAATAAAAATATTGTACAAAATAAAAATATAATATGAAAATATTAAATTCATATTATGTTTTGGAAATTCTTACTGATAATCATTGTACTCA
>Ga0233412_10000894_pt1 | contig 16432 bp, 13 predicted proteins | sample Na_anoxic_4_MG_FD_180667 | JGI IMG/M metagenome (GOLD analysis project Ga0233412, IMG submission 180667) | Seawater microbial communities from Saanich Inlet, British Columbia, Canada - Na_anoxic_4_MG | ecosystem: Environmental > Aquatic > Marine > Inlet | place: Canada: British Columbia...
ACCTTTTTGTCCCTGCTCACCTTTCTGACCTTTTACACCTTTCTGACCTTTACATCCTTTTACACCCTTTTGACCTTTACATCCTTTCTGACCTTTTTGTCCCTGCTCACCCTTCTGACCTTTTTGTCCCTGCTCACCTTTCTGACCTTTTACACCTTTTTGACCTTTACATCCTTTTATACCTTTCTGACCTTTCTCGCCTTGTTCACCTTTCTGACCTTTCTGGCCTTGTTCACCTTTCTGACCTTTCTGACCTTTTACACCTTTTTGACCTTTACATCCTTTTACACCCTTTTGACCTTTTTGACCTTGTTCACCTTTCTGACCTTTTTGTCCCTGCTCACCCTTCTGACCTTTACATCCTTTTACACCCTTTTGACCTTTTTGTCCCTGCTCACCCTTTTGACCTTTTTGTCCCTGCTCACCCTTCTGACCTTTACATCCCTTTATACCTTTCTGACCTTTTACACCTTTCTGACCTTTTACACCTTTTTGACCTTTTTGACCTTGTTCACCTTTCTGACCTTTTTGTCCCTGCTCACCCTTCTGACCTTTACAACCTTTTTCGCCCTTATCACCCTTTGTAATAACTATATATTTTTCTTCACAACAGTCATTTTCGGGTATTCTACATCCTCCCATGAATAATATAGTATTTAATATAAATAAATATAAATTTATTTAAAGATTAACATATATACATTATAAAAATGAGCGAAACCAGCAATTGTAGAGATTTTCAGAATGCAGTTAATAAGATGAGAGAATTCTTTCAGAATAAGGGATTTGTTGAAGTCCATCCACAATCTAAACTAAGTATTTTAGCAGCTTGTGAAGATCCGACTACGATGGCGACATATAATTATGAAAATAGAGTGTGGCCATTACCACAAACAGGACAAATGTGGTTAGAGCATTATCTTTTAACAAATCCAGATGAGAAAGGATTTTACTGTGTTAGTACATCTTATAGAAATGAGAAAAATCCAATTCCTGGTCGCCATGATAAAATTTTTCCTATGTTTGAATTTGAGATGCACGGAGGTATGGTAGAATTAAAGAAATTAGAAGATGAATTATTAGATCATTTAGGATTTAATAAACATTATGAAAATAAAGGTTATCCATCGACAGATTACGATGATATTGCTGAAAAATATAATGTAGAAGTATTAGAAAACGAACACGAAGAACAATTAAATGAAGATTATGGACCCGTACATTTTATTAATAACTTCCCAGAGAGAACTTCTCCGTTTTGGAATATGCAATTACATGAATCAAAGAAACATGCTAATAAAATTGATGTAATCTTACATGGTATTGAAACAATTGGTTCTGCAGAAAGAAGCACAAATCCAGAAGATATGAAGAATACTTTCTTAACTATTTCAGATGGCGAGTATGCAAAGATGTTATATGATAATTTTGGAGAAGAAAGAGTTAATAATGAATTAGAAGAATTTCTAAAACTAGATTTCTTTCCTCGTTCTGGTGGTGGAATTGGTGTAACCAGAATAATTCGAGCTCTAAAACTATCTAATTTAATCTAATTTAACTTTTTAACTTAACTATATTTTTTTGAATTCTATATCTGGTGCCATTCGGTTTACAACATATAGTATATGTTTTATTAGATGTTTTCTCAATTTTTCCAGTTAATACTTTACCAGTCTTATCAATCCATTGAACTTCTGATCCTGTTGCAATTTCTTCTGGAGCAGGATCTTCAGCAGGTGCTTCTTCAGCAGGTGCTTCTTCAGCAGGTGCTTCTACTGGTGCTTCTTCAGCAGGTGCTTCTACTGGTGCTTCTGCTTCTACTGGTGCTTCTTCTGCTTCAGGTGTTTCTAATAATTTAACATCATTTTTTTGTATTCTATATCTAGTTCCATTTGGTTTACAACATATTGTATATGTTTTATTTGATGTTTTCTCAATTTTACCAGTTAATACTTTACCAGCCTTATCAGTCCATTGGACTTCAGAACCTGTTCCAATTATGGGAGGTGGTTTATCTGATGGTGGTTTATCTGATGGTGATTTATCTGATGGTGGTTTATCTGATGGTGGTTTATCTAATGGTGGTTTATCTAATGGTAATTCTTCTGGGGCTTCTACTACAACAGATGGTTCAACACTCTGAATAATTTCTTCTAACTCATCTTTGGGTGGATCAATACATTCCTTATATTCTTTATCAGTAATAATAACTAATTTATAAAATGCAATTTCTCTAGTGCCTCCTCCATGTTCTTTTACACTTATGTTTTTCTTAGATTTTGGATCAATCTTACTAATTATTCCACATTTTGTTTTACCAAACATCTCCCAAGTAACCTTGGTTCCAACCTTAAAATCAGTAATTTTAATTTCTTCAATTTCTTCTTTATCTTTATCAGTAATATTTAAGAATACATTTATTTCTGATACTTCATTTTGCCTTTCTTTAGAAACAATGTTATATGAACCTTTTAATGTACTTAAACCATTTTCCTTCCAATCTTTTTTATCCTGTCTTAATCTTTCATTTTTTAATTCAATTTTATATTTATTCTTATCTAAATCTTCAAACTTTTCATCCATAGTTTTATCTTCTATATCTATAACTGGTTCATCTGGTTTATTAATTTTAATATTATTATCTTTTAATCTTCTATATAAAGCATTATCTTCACCTCCCCAACCCCAGAAATTATTAGGATATCCATTTGTTTCCGTAAAATCTTTGCTATTTACTGATAAAGCTCCTCCTAAAAATGCTACACTTTTTCCATCGTCATACCTTGTCCCCATGCTACCAAGATGAATTGGTGTTTCTGGATATTCTAGGTAATCCTTAATTAACCCTTGACTTGGTAATAAATCTACATCTGTTAGAACATAATAAGATTTACTATTACCCTCATTTTCTTTATTTGCTATTTCAAATCCAATGTTCTTTAATCTACCTAAATTAAATTTAGCCATTTTAGAATTATCTTGTTTAAAATCCTGAGGCAATTCATCATAATCATCACGATCGCCTTCTTGTTGAACAATATATATATGATAATCAGTTCTACCTTCAAATATAGCAATCATTTGTTGAATAAAAACATCTAATTGAGTTTTTCTAGAACCATCATCATTTTTTGGATCTCTGAAAGCTACTATTAAATTTAATTTATTTTCACTCATTTTAAAAACCGGTGGTTTTCTAATTTTACCTAGATTTGATACTAAATCGTTAAAATAATTAAATGTAGGTTCTTTTGTCAAATATCTTTCATAAAATTCCATACCAGATTTAGCTATTTGTTTACATTTTTCATCATTTTTTATGCACCATCTCAATCTTTCTTGAAGATTACTTAAATCTTCATTAATAAATATACAATTAACTTCATCTTCTAGTTTATCCATAAACCATAATGTATATGGTGATTTAACAATTAATACAACAGAACCCATTCTAAATTCATTACCTAATCTAAAAGCTTTAACATGTCCATCAATATTTAATATATATTTATATTTAGATTGTATATCAGTTCCAATCCTATTCTCATCACCAACTTTAAAATCATCTGGATAATCTTTTGGATTAATTTGACTAAATTCTTTATTATATATTTTTGGTTTTTTATTCCAACTCGTTAATTTAATATCTAAGATATCTTGATCAGAAGCATTTTTAAATGTCCCTTCTTTTTCAAGTTCATATGACATTAATGCTGCCTCTATTCTCATATTAGTTTTTCTGTTGTTCCCACAACCTGTAGCAGAACCTCTGAAAATACATCTAGACTGTTTTTTATCAAAATCTAATTCAAAATTAGGAGATGGATTATATGGATTATTGCAACTGTCTGGGAATATATTTGTAGTAATTCTTAATATATCATCTTGTGTTGGTATATCTATATCATGGTATTTATTATTGCTTGATTGCGATAAAATAGGTGTATAAGTTTCATGTCTATATTCTTCTTCAATTTTTTTAGTAGGGAAAATTTGTTCATATGGTTCTCCAAAATCTTCTTTTAAAACTGGAAAATCTCTTGGATTAAAGAAAAATTCTACATCATCCATAGTTTTTCCCGCTTTTTTCATAAAGTTCAGTGAGGCAATTACAAATTGTTTAAATATCATAATTGTTTTATCACCTTCAGCTAAAAATTCTTTATATTTATATTTTAAACCATCTGTCTTAAAAATACAGTTATTAGCATACCATTTTGTAGGATCAGATACATTAAAATGTTTCTTTGCTATTTGTTTAACTAAATCTGGGTTAGATTTTTCTAATACTTTTGCCCAATCATTTTCATATTTTGCATTACTAAATGGTAAATATGTATCTAATTTATTATTTTTAATTGAAATATATACACCTTTTTTTAATTTATTAAATAAATATAAAAATGTATTATATGTTGTCTCACTATTAAATCCACTGAATATACTAGTATCATCTACAGGGTTCTTAGGGTATCCTAAAATTCTAGATTTTAAGAAACCATATTGTTCAAATTGTATTTTATCTCCTGCATGAAAATATATTTGATTAAAATGAATAAATTTTGGGTTTGTATTTATTTCTTTTAAATATTTATTATATGCTTTTTCACCCTTTTTATTTTCTAATTTTTTCCAAGTAATTGAAGCTTTACAACGTGATTCTTGTTTACTTGAATAATAATCTTTACGTTTCTTATCAGCAAATTTATCTATATCTGTAACTTTTTCTAAAGATATTTCTTCTTCATCCTTATTAATTAAATCATCTACTTCTTTATATTTTTCATTTAATCTTTTATCATGTTCTAGATGAACAATATCTGTTAAATTCAATGCATCTTCACCGGGTGATCCAGGAGCATATGTAGGACTTACAACTACCCTTCCTTCATCTTCAACAGCATCATCAACGTCATCTTCTACAGCATCTTCAGCATCTTCTTCAACAGCACCTTCAGCAACACCATCTTGTTTCCCTTCAATATATCCTTCATCATAACCATCTGGATCAAATCCTTCTTCATTATATTCTTTATTTTCATAGCCATCTTTATAACCTCTATCATATCCCTGTTTATATTCATCTATTTCTTCTTCGCCATCGTCTGGTAATGAAGGTTCTTGAAATGAAGCAATTTCTTCATCCTCACTATATTTCTTTTGTTTTAATATTTTATCTGGATATTTAGGTCCTTCATCTTGAATAAAAAAAATAGAATTTATGCTATCATTTAATTCTTTAAGTTTTTCATTTGTTTCATTAATCCCTTTTATATTTAAAATATAATCATGTATTTTTAATTGTTTTGACTCTCTATTTTTATCTTCATCAATTTGTTTTTTTAGAATAGCACTATCTGTTAGTAAACTATTTTTTAAATCAATTAATCTTCTATATTCATTCTCTTTATCTTGTAATTTATTAATAGTATTAAATTGTTCAGTTATTTTATCTAATTCTTTATTTAAAGTTTCAATATTATCTGATATAGCTTTTTTTTCTGCTTCACTTAATATACCAGCATCATATAATGCATTGAAATTAACTTCATTTGTTATTTTAAATGTAATATCATTTATTTCATTATTATAATTTATATATTTAGGTAATTCAATTGTATATTGAATTCCACAATTGCCGTCACCGCCACAAGTATATATTAATTGATATGTATCATTAACTGTATAGTTAATGATAAATTCTTTGTCTTCAGCACAGTCTATACATTTTTTACTTTTAATATCATTATATACTTTATAAAAGTCAATTAGTCTATTTAAATATTCTTCCATATATTTAACATTATATAATATTTTTTTATAGATAATCCTTGTCTTTTAAAAGTATAATATAATACACCATAAATCCTATAAATAAAGTAGTTAACCAAAAAGGAAAGATAGTTTTATCTTTACTTAAACCAAATGCTTTAAAATCACCATTTTTATGAAAAAAATAATGTGGTTTAAAATAATATAAAACAAAACATATTGCAACAAATATAATAAATGTTAATTTAATATTTTCATCTAGTATCATTATTAGTTTAATATAATATTAGATATAAAAAATAATTATATAAATTATCCAAATGTATTTTCTGAAGAATATGTGATGTATAAAAATCCATCTTCATTCTTATGTTCCGCATATATATCTGAAATTTTTTTATTTCCGACTTCCATCCTATTATTAATTGTAAAAAATAATGCTTTTGAAGGTTCTAAAACCAACCGTTTTCTAATAACATATATAAATTGAGTTAAAGTCATATCCCTTGGGACTAAATATTTTTTCTTTTCAATATCAGGAATATCGCAACCTGATTTTTTATTAACTAATATTGGAATTCTATCTGGATATTTTTCTAATATTCTTGTAGATTCTGCTAATCTTGTTTCCATAATATAATATAATATAATATATTTAAAAATTTGATAAAATTATATTTAAAAATTTATTATTAATAAATATAAAGATGTTTATAATATGCATTCACATTGATGGACATATGCAAGACAAAGATATCTGTCATAAAATTAAGACAGATAAAGATATGATTAACTATATAAATAATGAACTTGATATAGAAAAGGGTTGTAAATTACTATATACATGGAATCATGAGAATTATATATATAAATCTTATGGACTGTCAGAAGATAATGAAGAAATATGTGATAAAAATATGGTCAACGATCATAAATTACCACCACATGGTTCTTCAGAAACTTGTGAACAAGAATCGTCTAAAATAAATTTATATAGTAATATTTATATTTCAAAAACTAATAACAAAAATTCTTTTATCGATTGTTTAATAGATGAATATTGTAGTTTTTGTGGTATGTTAAAACAAATGTATGATTCAGATGATGATAACAGTGGTGGTGATAGTGATAATGATTCTAATGGAAAATTTAACCATAGTATTAAGCAGGATGGGGAAGAAGATGAAGACGACGATAATATGGATCTAGATTACGATGATGGCGAAGAGAATGTTATTGATATTGATAACGATAAAAAGAAAAATAAAGTAGTTAAATCAAAAAAAACTAACTGTCTTAGTAAAAAGAAAAAAACTAAAACTAAAATAAATATACCTGAAGAAGATAATTATGAATTAAATAAAAATATGAAAATTTTATGTAATAAGAGAAAAGATATGATAAACTTATATTATAGTATTTTAAAAAATAAAAAAATATCGACAATAGTTGAAGAAAGCGTTTATAATTATACAATTGATATATCTATTAAAAAAAATATTAATAAAATGTGGTCTAATAATATATTCTTAAATTTATACTTACAGAAAAATCGTTCAATATATTCAAATATTAATAGTAAATGCTATATAAATAATAAAGATTTTAAAACTAGAGTTAAATCTATGGATAATAAAGAATTATTAAATATAGCTAATATGAGTGTATATGATATATATCCAGATAACTGGAAACATATGTTAGAAGAGAGATCTAAAAGAGATAAATTAAAATATGAACTTAAACCTGAAGCTATGACCGATATGTTTAAATGTAATAAATGTGGATCACGATCAACATCTTATTATGAAGTTCAAACAAGATCTGCTGATGAACCCATGACTCAATTTATTACATGCTTAGATTGTGGTTGTAGATGGAAACAATAATTAATTATTATTTACAAAATACATGCCAACTCCACTCTTATCATTTATACTTCTAGTACATGTATTTTTATTACATTCTACAGCTAGATATGCTGGGACAATTTCATAATCACTGCATACTTTACAACCTGTGATAGCTTTATTAATATCATTATAGTTTCCCATAATCTTATTTGCATTATGTGTTAAGTATTGTCTATATTGAAATGTTGTCATATTTTTTTCTGGTAAATTCAATAAACAACTTGACCTGTAATCTGTGAATTGTCTTCCATCGGCCATTCTAGCCGGAAAATCTAAATGAAAATTATCTGTTGCTAATGGAGCGGGCTTATTATTACTCATTTATATATAATATATAATATTTTAATTATTAATAATTCTACTAATTAATTTACTTTTATTGCCTGATGTTGGTAAATTCTTTTCTTTTAATATATCCCTTAATTCATTTACACTTTTATTCATATAAAAAATTAATATTTCACTTTTATCCATTTTTGAATTGTCATTATTTTCTATAACATTATTTGTTATATTATTAACAACACTATTAATTACTTCATTTTCTCCTAAAATTATATCACTCACAATTTCTCCACCATTATCTTCTAAACCTAGATTAGTAGATATTTCTCCAGTTACGTCTTCAACTGTTACGTCTTCAACTGTTATGTCTTCAACTGTTACGTCTTCAACTGTTACGTCTTCAACTGTTACGTCTTCAACTGTTACGTCTTCAACTGTTACGTCTTCGCCCATATATATTTGTTCATTTAAATTCATTAAATTATCATCGTCTTCATTAATTATATTTGGTATACCATCCAGTATATCATTTACTAAATTATCATCAACCATAACTTCATCATTCTCATTATCTACTATTTCACCTCTATCTTCCTCGCTTTCACCTCCACCACCATTTATCATTTCATCATTTATATGAATATCACTAACTTGTCTACTTTCATCACTTTCATTATTAATATCATTATTACTATCGCTTTCACTATCATCGGAATCAATATCAGCATTAATTGTTATTTCATTTTCACCTTCACTCATAATGGGGGATAACATTTCTTCTTTTTCTATTAAAACAGCTTTTGTTGAAACACCATTACTATCTCTTACTATATTTATAGATTTATCATTTGATAAATTAACATCTATTTTTTTATCTGTATTTTGATATATATTTTGACTTTGATTTTGATTGTTAATATAATTAGTTATATTATCTAATATACTACTTATATTATTTATCTTAGTTGTATTTGTATATATGAGATCTTGGAGTTTATTTAAATCAATTGTAAATTGTTTATACTTTAAATAAGCAATTGTAATAACAATTACAATTATTACCGATATTAATATTAATACGATACTACCATTATTATCAAACATATTTATATAATGTTATTAAATAATATTAATATTATATTTAAACTTATATAAAGATAGATGAAATAAATAAAACATAATGGAAAATATTACACCACAACCTAAAAAAAAACGTGGGAGAAAACCTAAAAATAATATAACTATAAATGAAAATCCAGTATTTAATAATACATTAGATACTTCTTTAGTAATTAAATTAGATAATTTAGTAGAAGAAGAAAAAAAAGAAGAAGATATAAATAATTTAGTCGGAGATATTGAAAAAAACGATGAAGAAATAGATGCAAAAAATACAAGTGAAGTCTGTTGGAATTGTTGTCATGGGTTTCATAAAAACATAATAGGGTTACCAATAAAGGTTTCAAATAATTTATTTTATACGATTGGTGATTTTTGTTCACTTGAATGTGCTTGTAGATATGCATTGGATAATTATGAAAATAATTATCATGAAATATTATCTTTAGTTAATTTATATAATTATCAAATAAATAATAAACCAATATGTATAGCTAAAAATAAATTAGAATTAGTTAAATTTGGTGGCAATTTAACAATTGAAGAATATAGAAAAGATTTTCAAGTTAATAATCATATAATAGAACCACTTGTTAAACATATAACTATAAATAATAATCGAAGTATAATAAAAAATAATAATTTAAATAACCTTAAATTATTTAGAAAAAAATTAATAAATGAAAATGATAATAGTATATCAAATATAATGAAACTTGAAATTAATTAAAAAATCTATGGATACAGTTTATAATAAAAACAGCTAATACTCTATCATTATTAATAAATTTATTGATAGTTTTATTAAAATCTATATTTTTTACAAACTCTTTATTTTTGTATTTATTTTTTGTATATTCATTATTAATTAAATATAACATTTTTGACCATTTAATATTTATAAAATCCAATAAATTATTAATATGATAATCCTCACATTTTTTTAATATATTATAGTATTTTGAGACATTAATATTATTAGATAATACATTAAAACAATCGAAATATCTATTATAAGTTTTATTATTAATGATAATTGGTTTATTTGTTAATATATATTCCATTATATTTAATACTTATATAATCAATAATAATATATAACGAATAAATTTAATACAAATTATGTTGTTTTACTGAATTTATAGCTACGGGTGTATTTAAATATACATCTCCACTAAATATATTTTCATATTCTTTATATTTATTAGCTCTATATAACATAGAATAACTGTGTTTATAGAGTTCTTGTATATAATCATGTAGTTCTTTTTGTTTAATATTCATATCAAAATTATTGTATTCTACACATTTTTCATATGATTTTTCTTCTATATTAGTTACAATATACTGAAAATGGTTTATTGATTCTTTTAGTAAAAATTCTGCATTTTCTACATAATTATGTGTATTTTCAATTGTATGTAATTTATTTACTATTTTCATAAATTTTCTATAATATCTTTTACCCTTTTTATAATCACTTAAATCATAATATTTAAATTCTTTAATTTTATTTAATAAATTATTAATATCATCATTATAGTTATTATTATTTATATCAGAGTTATAATCTTCAATTGTATTATTTAATCTTGATAATATTTTACTATTCATTAAAAATAAAATGATTAATAATCCAATTATAGGTATTATGACTTCTTCTGCATAAGTTTTTAATATAAAACCCACAATAATTATAAATATTAATAATTCAAACTTATTGTCCATATCTAATTATAATAATATAATTATAATACTAAATTAATTATCAAAGATATCATAATTATACTTAATCCTAAATAAAATCCATTATAATCTGTTCTGATATAATTCATAAATGATATTGTATATAATTTAAATATATCCATGTATGAATTATCTTCGCTATTATCAACAATGTGTAGCATTTTTTTTGTTTTTATATATTCATTATTGTAATCTTCTAGAAAATTACTAGTAACATCACTTGTTTCTCCAATTATTTCTTTTAAAGATTTATCCATTAATTTATCTACATTTTTTTTGTTATCCTCAATTGATTTTATTATTTTTTCTTTCTCTTCTTCATATATAGATCCACTATGTAAATCTACTTTCCTAGATATTACTGGTCTATTATCATTTTTATATGATAATCTTTTATCTTCTAATAAAAAATTTATATTATCTGAATCTAATTGTCCATTTATTAATTCATAATAATTTTTTTGAACCATTTACAATAATATATCTTATATATTATTTTTATAGACTTGTAATTAAATGAACATTTGTTAGAAATGGAATCCTACAACAATATTTATGAAGCTCCATTTCATCTAATACTTTTCCTTCAATTGATTTTTCTACTTTCTTATTTACATCAATGAATTTAATATCTAATTCATTTTCTTTAAACATTTCTTTAGATTCATTTTTTTCTTCCCTTACAGTATTAATATATGGGACCCATTTGTCTGCTAGAACATTACCACATGTAAAACATCTTGGAGGAATTAACATCTTTATATATTTTAATATATTTTAATATTTTTAAATAAATTTCAAATTATATTTAAAAATATAATTATATACTAATATAAATAATGTTGAGCATTAATGCAGGGATAACACATCTTTTAAGTTCAATCCATACTTATGTACCAGAGAAAAAATTAATATTAGAACCTTTGTGTGTTGTTATTCGTTTAATTATTTTAAAACATAAAGAAAGTGGAACAAAAATATCAATAGTAAATAATTCAATATCATATATGGAACCTACTTTTTTACAAGGTGCTTTAAGGACATATAATGGCGATAAAAGGGAAGATTTACATAATTTATATGCTCCAATTATAAAAGCTTTTGAATGGTATGATATTGAAAGTGGTGTTAATAGATATATATTTGAACAATCCCTTATTGGCATTGATATGTTATTATCTGCATATGATAAAGATTCTATTATACATCATTCTTTAGTTCATTATAAAAAAATAGTTCAAGAATTTATTGATGGTAAAGCAGAACAAGACGAAAATGTTACTAAAAGGGAATCCCCACTGATAGATAGTTTAAAAGATATATGGAATATAGATGAAATTAAGATAATATATGATATCTTAAAGTTAATAGACTCTGAAATAAAAGAAGAAGAAAAAAAAATATATATTAAAATTGTAGAGGATATCTTGTCTCATAAAGAAAAACAAGTTAATATATATGTTGAAAAAAATAGTCATACATATTCTTAATCACATGAAAACTAATTAATCACATATTATTCCTTTTAATTTATTAATTTGTTATTTCTGCATATTTTTTCATTGTTTCTATTCTTTCGCTATTACTTGCTTTTAATAAACATCTGTATAATAAGGCTATCCTATTTTCTGGGTCTAAAGTTTCTACAACCATGTTATTTACTATCATTGTTTCATGATTTTCCATTAATACATTATACAATGTATCACCCTTATATTCTACATAATTTAATTTACCTGGCATACTTAATGCTAAATCTTTTGATTTATATAATTCACCTTTAAATAATATTTTATGATTTCCACTCATAATAACACTATGATTTGGACAATCTTGTGCAAAAGCATCTTTTTCAACTCTGACTAATAGATCACCATCTAATTTAGTTTTTGTTATTGCTAATATCTTTTTCCCATTAATTGTGTGTTCATTAACATTTATTTCTTGTATTTTAATAGAACCTTGATCTGTATTTACTGGTGTGTCCCGAATAAAACAAATTGGTGCTTGTATAGGAGTCGTTGGAATTATTTTTGTATCATCATCACCATCAATTATATCATCATCATCTGGTGTAAAATCAGAATCTTGAGGTATTTCAATATTCATTATAACTGATCCATCTCTACCACCAGTTACTAAAATATCATCTTTAGAAACATTCAAACTGTCTATCCTGGTTGTTTTCTCTGCAATTTTACCTTTTAATGTGTTAATAAAACTTATGAGATCATACATATTCCCCATTGTTCTACCTTTAATATCATAATTCTCTGGGTTAATATCTGATTGATCTTGTGATGGATCTTTAGGAGAAAGGAATAGATTATTTAATGTAATTGTTAATTTTTTATTGGGTGGGCTTTTGGATATATCGGGTCCTTCAAATTTATATTTTACTGGCTCAGGTTCTGGTTCTGGTTCAGGTTCAGGTTCTGGCTCCGGCTCTGGTTCTGGTTCTGGTTCAGGTTCTGGCTCCGGTTCAGGCTCTGGTTCTGGTTCAGGTTCTGGTTCAGGTTCAGGTTCAGGTTCAGGTTCAGGCTCAGGTTCAGGTTCTGGTTCGGGTTCAGGTTCTGGCTCTGGTTCCGGTTTAGGTGCATTATCGCAATTTATATAAATATCAACAGGCAGGTCGTAGTTAACATATGTATTATTTTCTTCATCAATTTCGAGGAAGACGCTTTCGCCGCCTCCGGTGCGCCCTATAAATAAACGATTTAGGGACGATTCCTTATACCAATATAAATAATAGCTATCTACAATCGGAGGTGTTTTTGTAATATACCAGCGAGGAATGTCATCGTCGATAGGGTCTTTGTCTATACTATAATCTCCTGCTGTAAATTCTAGTATTATCCTATTAAACCCTCCCCGCGGATCATCCGCATAATAAATAATAGTTATATCATCTATTAACTCGGTTATTACTGTATAATCATTATATTTAGAAAATAAATCTATCAAAGATTTATTTTCATCTATTAATGGTTTAGGGTCGGTGTACGGAGCGAGCGTAAAAAATGAATAACGCTTACACTCAGGTTCAGGTTCTGGTTCTGGCTCTGGTTCAGGTTCTGGTTCTGGCTCTGGTTCAGGTTCAGGCTCTGGCTCTGGTTCAGGTTCTGGTTCTGGTTCCGGTTCTGGTTCAGGTTCAGGCTCTGGTTCTGGCTCTGGCTCTGGCTCTGGTTCCGGTTCTGGACAATAATAATCAATATTAACCTCATCGGTACCCGAGGCCTCAAGGTTTTGCATATAAGCAGGTAAAAAGTTTACTTGGTATTCTACCTCGTCATCTTCGCTATATATAGTCATATTGAAGACACCATGAAATTCAAAAGACATTTCCATGCGAGGCATAAATACTCCTTCCGAACTATTAAAAATGAGTGCGGTCCCCTCCAGCGCCACTTGCTTGATCGCATTAGTAAAAGTATAATTCCAATTACCCCCATTGACAACAATATGTGGTATTTGTGACGATGTGTCAATGATATATACCATATTATTAAAAAATTTAAGGAGTTCTGCATATATTTCCTCGGTCGCTGGAATGGTATTGGATGTCACATTCGGTAACGACAGGAGCTCAGGAATAATTATATTACACTCAGGTTCCGGTTCAGGTTCTGGTTCTGGCTCAGGTTCTGGTTCTGGCTCTGGTTCAGGTTCAGGCTCTGGCTCTGGTTCAGGTTCTGGTTCTGGTTCCGGTTCTGGTTCCGGTTCTGGTTCTGGTTCCGGTTCTGGTTCAGGTTCAGGTTCAGGTTCAGGCTCTGGCTCAGGCTCAGGTTCAGGCTCAGGTTCAGGCTCTGGCTCAGGTTCTGGTTCTGGACAATAATAATCAATAGTAACCATATCGGCATTATCCAACAGTTGGTTTGACATATAACCAGGGAAAAAATCTACATAGTATTGTGTCTCGAGACCTCCAGTACGACTTATATTCATAATGAAGCGACCATCAACAAACGCCAATATCATGCGATGGTTGATCTGCCCTCCCGAAGTATATAAAAAGAGTGCGTCGGACACAGACCCCCAGAACTTCGACCAGCTGCCCACCCCCACGCTAGTAAAAGTATAATTCCAATTACCCCCATTGACAACAATATGTGGTATATGTGACGGTGTGTCAATCATACGTTTCATATTATTATAAAAATTAACGAGTTCTGAATATATTTTCTCGGGCGATGGCGTGGTATTGGAGGTAGAGTCCGGAGACGACAGGAGCTCAGGAATAATTATATTACAATCAGGTTCTGGCTCCGGCTCAGGTTCTGGTTCTGGTTCTGGCTCTGGTTCTGGTTCAGGTTCTGGTTCAGGTTCTGGCTCTGGCTCCGGTTCTGGTTCTGGTTCTGGTTCTGGCTCTGGTTCTGGTTCAGGTTCTGGTTCAGGTTCTGGCTCTGGCTCAGGTTCAGGTTCTGGTTCAGGTTCTGGCTCAGGTAGATCGCAATTTATATAAATATTAACAGGCAAGCCGTAGTTAACATATGTATTATTGCTTCCATCAAATTCGAGGATGCCCATAATGAGCTGGTCGACCCCTGCCTCCCTAATTAATATTCTCAATACTAGCCCTTCGGCAGCTCGGTCCACCTCCCATAATGTATAATAGTCATCTTCTCCCGTCATCCCGACCAGAATCCTGGCGTCGTTAAAGGCATTGGACTGAGAGAATGATTGAATAGAATCTCCTGCTGTAAATTCTAGTTTTATCTTTTTACGCTCCCCTTGCGGATCATCCTTACAATAAATAATAGTTATATCATCTGTTAATTCACCAAGATTCCCTTGTTCATCATAATTTTCATAAAATAAAGCTATCAAAGATATAAAAGCACCATTAGTGTCTCGTCGAGGATTGCTTTCCGGAGCCAATTTAGTAAAATCATAATTCTTACACTCATCCTCAGGTAGATTGCAATTTATATAAATATCAACAGGGAAGCCGTAGTTAACATATTCATTCGCCTTTCCATCAATTTGGAGGATGGAGCCTAACTGCTGGTCCGAGGGCCCTTTTGTTGATATACGAATTTCGTTGGTAGGTAACTGCCGCCATAATGCATAATAGTTACCTTTAATCGAAGAGCCAACCATCTCGATCGTGTCGTTTTCTATAATATAACCTCCTGTTGTAAATTCTAGTTTTATCTTTTCAGGCACCCCTGACAGATCATACTTATAATAAATAATAGTTATATCATCTGTTAATTCACCACTTTCTTTTTCTATATAATGATTAAAAAAATCTATCAAAGATCTATTTTCAGCTGGTATTGGTTGGGGCCCGAATGCTGGCGCCTCTTCAGTAAAAGAATAATTCTTACACTCAGGTTCCGGTTCAGGTTCCGGTTCTGGTTCAGGCTCTGGCTCAGGTTCTGGCTCTGGTTCCGGTTCAGGTTCCGGTTCAGGTTCCGGTTCTGGTTCAGGCTCTGGCTCAGGTTCAGGTTCCGGTTCCGGTTCAGGTTCAGGTTCAGGTTCTGGTTCTGGTTCCGGTTCTGGTTCCGGTTCAGGTTCCGGTTCAGGTTCTGGTTCTGGTTCTGGCTCTGGCTCAGGTTCAGGTTCCGGTTCTGGTTCAGGTTCAGGTTCTGGTT
>Ga0233412_10000895_pt1 | contig 16423 bp, 18 predicted proteins | sample Na_anoxic_4_MG_FD_180667 | JGI IMG/M metagenome (GOLD analysis project Ga0233412, IMG submission 180667) | Seawater microbial communities from Saanich Inlet, British Columbia, Canada - Na_anoxic_4_MG | ecosystem: Environmental > Aquatic > Marine > Inlet | place: Canada: British Columbia...
ATTAGATAATATTCAAGTTCATCATAAAGACCATAACCCATGAAATGAAGATAAATTAAACTTACTTCCTATTTGTAAAAAGTGCCATATATCAATATATCATGCACATCATACACAAGAAGCTAAAGATAAAATAACTAAAAATCATGCTAAACATTGGTTATGAAAAACTATGTCCGATGAAACTAAAAAGAAAATGAGTTTATCCCAATCTTGAATACCTAAGCCAAAACCTGAGTGATTTGCTCCTTGGAAAAATAGACAACAATTATTAATTGATTGATTAGAGGTAAAAGAATGGATAAAGCAAACTTGATGAACTAAAGATATGTTTTATTATAGAGTAAAAAAGAATGGTTAATTTTAAGTTAGTAATTGGAAATATTATATATTCCTAATTATAAAATACTATGGCTGTTACGACAAGTTGAAATATCATGACAAGCGGGAGCTTATGAGAATTTATCAGAAGAGCTGCAATAAGAAACTTTGAAGCTTCATTATATTTCAAACAAATTGCTCAAAATGTTGAGCTTCCAATCGGATACAATAAATATACTTTCCCTACAGTAGACGCTAAAGATGGTGCTGCTGCTGCATTAACAGAAGGTACTGTGCCAACTGAAGGGTCATTTAACCTAACTAATGTTGAAGTTACATTAACTCAATATGGTTCATTTGTTAAATTATCTGATGTAGTTTTAACTGATTCTCCTGTTGCTGCTATTGAAGAAGCTTCATTTGAATTAGGTAGAGATTTAGCTAATAAAGTTGATGCTACTATTCAAGATGTTATTGATGCTGGTACTAATGTAATCTATGTAGGTCAAACTTCTAGAGCTGCTATTACTAGTTCTGATACAATAACTGCTGCTAATTTAGCAAAAGCTACAAACTTACTTAAAGCTAATGATGCTCCTACTTATATGGGTGGTCAATATGTTGCTGTTATACATCCACATGTATTACACGACCTACAACAAGAATCAGGAACTGGTACATTTATTGATGTAAATAAATACAACAATGAAACTGCTATATTCAGATGAGAAATTGGTTCATTATTTGGTACTAGAATTATAGTATCTTCTAATGTACAATTCTATGCTGATGGTGGTGCTACTACTACTGATGTATATCCTACTTATGTATGTGGTAAAAACGCATACTGAGTTGTTATGTCAGGTTGATTACAAACTTATGTAAATGGTTTAGGTTCTGCAGGTACTGCTGACCCATTAAATCAAATATCTACAGTTTGAGTTAAAGCTAGACTTGGTACTGCTATTCTTAAAAACGAAAGTTTATATAGAGTAGAAAGTGCTTCAAGTTTATGAAATAACGCTGCTTAATCAGTGTTTAGATAGAGTAAAGTTAATTCTTTGCTCTATTTATAATATTTATTAACTAGATAGTAATGGTATATAACATTGATTTATCAGATGTAAGTGTAGCTAATAATAAATGACTACCACAACAAGAAAAAGCTATAAGAATAATGGCTTGATTTAATGCTGAAGATTGAGAGGTGCTAGAAACAGCTGTTAATTCTAATGGTAATTTAAAAACAGTAGTTTGAGCTTGATGAAATTGAATAGTTAGTGATTTAACAAGTACTGTTTGGGGAATACCTAAAGTGTCACAAGATATAAGTTTATTCCATTGATTATGGACTTATAATATACCACAAGCATATTGGAGAATATCTGAAAACTGAACAGATTTAGTAGATACAGATAGTTCTACAAAATGTGTATCAAATAATTGACAAATGGAAATAAATAGTGGAGCTACTATTTGAAATACAGCACATTTACATAGTAGAAGACACCCTAGATACCAACCTAATAGATGACATTATTATGCGACAGCTTGATATATACCAAATCCAACTGCTACTTGAATAAGAGAATGGGGATTAAAAAGTAATTGAAATTCTATAATATTCAGATTAGTTGATTGAGTTTTAAAATGAGTTATGTTAAATAGTGTTTGAACAGATAAAGAAGTTATTTTAGATTTACCTGCTGGAGCTGATTTAAGTAAATGAAATTTATTTGATATAAGTTACCAATGGAGATGAGTAGGTAATTATTATTTTCATTTTAATTTAAAAGTTGTAGGAGTTATTACTAATTTAGGTTGATGAACACAAGTAAGTACTTCAAATCCTGCAATGGCTGTACATTATTATTGTGAAAACACAGATTGAACAGATGTTGCAATGGCTTTCTGATGTGTAGATGTAACTTCTGAATGATGAAAAAGAGAATGAAACTCTTATGTTGCTTGTACTAATGAAATATGAGCTAGTCAAGGTAGAAGTATATCGGGATATAATCAGCCATTGATTATAATGAGAGTTAAAGAAACATTATATTGAATAGCTAATACTAGAGATAGTATATTAAATAGAATAAGTGCAAGTTCAGACAATAAATCAATGATGAGTATTTGGAAAACAAGAGATGAAACAGCTTTATGATGAACAGAATATTTAGATGTAAATTATAAAGATGCTGAGTTATGAAGTAGTATTGAATATATTGATTGTGTACCTTATAATGCTACTGAAATAACTTTTGACACAACAAAGGCTTCTAAAATAGTATGAAGGAGAGTACCACAAGACTGAACAACAGAAATATGAAACCCTAGTGAAGATATAGAATTTTTTGTAGAACAATGAGATTATTTAATTTTATGTTGAAACAGAGAAAGTGGTTGAGGTTGTAATATGTTTTGAGATATGGAACTAGGGGAAGAAATATAACCCTGTCCCTTAGGTAAGCCAAAACTTAAGTTTGACATTCTAGGAATAAATAGGAATATTATTAATTAATAAAATTATTATGGAAGTTAATGCAATATTAAATCTAAGTCGTTTACAAACACACACAAATGATACACAAATGCCTAATGCTACACTTATAGATTATTTAAATATAATTTATTGAAAAGTGGCAAATAGAATTATAACATCTATAGATGAAGATTTCTTTTGGGATGAATTTTTAACTGATTCAGTAGTATGACAAAATGAATATGTTATGGAAATAGCTGATTCAACTACTCCATGAATGAAAAAGATACAAAGAGTAGAAATGAAATGGGCATCTACAGATACATATAATACTTTAGTATGAGTTGATACATTAAGTAATTATCCAACAAGTGTAGGAGATTTAAATACTAATTTAAGTACAGAACAAGCATTTTATGATATAAAAGATGGGAGTTTATTTATATATCCAAGTCCTTCTGAAGTAGTTGCAAACTGAATAAAAGTTCAAGCTGTAATTACATTAGTTGATTTAGCTGTTGATTGATTAGAAAATACAATATTTCCAACTAATCAAGAATTAAGAGAATATCATTATTTATTAGCAACATGAATTAAACAATATATTTATTCAAGTCAATGATTAATAAATGAAAAGAATGATGCTATAAATGAATTTGAAACTGAATTAAATAGAGTTATAGAAACTATAAAAGATAGAACATTTGCTCCAGTGGTTGCAGAATTACCTAATACTTCTTTATGATATTAATATGGCTTTTACAAGACAAAATTTAACATTAAATACTTTTTACAAAGGGATTCAACAAGATGATGTTGTTGGGTCTGCTTTTGGAGTTATAGAATCAAAGAATATAGATTGAATAAGAACTTGATACTGAGCTACATTATGACCTAAATCTACTAAGCAAATTCTTACATCTACAACAGCTATGAGAGTAATTAATTGAAGAAGTACAACATGAGCTACTGCTAATGCTTATGCAGCATGAGATTGAGGGAATATTTATAGATTAAATGGTGTTGATAGTGCTCCAACACATACATTAGCTAGTTGAAATGATATATTTAATTGGCTATATTATAAAAATAAATGAGAATATTTCTTTTTAACTGAAATATCTAATAATAATTATTCATTATGAAGTGTTTGAGCTGCTGCTGATAGTGATAATTGGACTTCTGTAAATGAAAGTATTAAAACTAATATGATTAGTTCTAATATTCCACCTATGATAACAAGTGGTACATTTTTATATGTATGATATTGAACTACTGTATTAAGAATAGATAGCTCTTGAACACAAGTAACACAATCAATATTCCAATCAGATGTTGTATGAATAACACAACACTGAACACAATTTTATGTATATAGTTCAAATTGAAATCTAAGTTTATGGGACTGAGTATCTTCTAGTGTATCAGCTAATGTTTCTTTATGATTTAGAGTAAGAAGAGTTAAATCAAAAGCCTGATTAGATTATGTAACATCTGAAACAGGAGAGTCTTACATTGTATCAGGATATTCTGCTCAACTATTAAGTGAATCTAAACAAAGTAATAGATTAAATGATAATAGTCAATATGTAAAAAAACTAGATTTCAGTACAGGTAATCAAGATACACATACATTAGAGATAGGGAAAGATGATTTATATCTTATTAGTCAAGAAACACAACCAGGGATATATAAATATTGAGATTTAATACCATGAACACTAAAAGGGTTTCATAAGATTGCTACAGAAGATAATACAACAGTTGATATTACTAATTTGTACTCTATATATTATTCTGAATCTATAAATACATTATATTTTGCATATAATCAATGAAGTGTTTATTGAGTAGATAAATTAGAGTTAGATAATTTAACAACAGCACAAGATTGATATTTTGTTACACAAGTATTTAGATGACCTGCAAATAAAGTTTCTAAAATAGAAAGGATTAGATTTACTACAAGTTATACAAGCTGAGATAATTATATAAAATTTTATAAAAGATTAGATAATTGAAGTTGGACACTATTTAGTACAATAAATGATACAACAGATGTAATTGAAAGACATGAAGTTACAAGTGAAGTAGATGATTTTATAGATATACAGTTTAAAATAGAAATCCATAATGATTTACAAACAAATACTCCACCAATATTACATTGATTTGAATTAACTTATACTGTAATTGAAGACTAATGAAAAATAAAGAATTCCAGTCTGAATGGAAAAATGATATTAAAGAGTTAGATTTTATTCCTGAAGACTTACCTTGAGTAAATATCCCACAAATTGACCAAACAATAAGTGTTGATATTTAATACAAAAGATATATACTAATATTATACTACTAAATTAATAACTATGGCTATGAAAATACCAGGTATCCGTGATATTATAGGAATACCTGAAGCTCCTCAATTTGTAGAACAAAAAGAACCTGAAAATCCTTTTACTTTAAAAAATGCAGCAGAAGCAGAACAAAAAGCATGAGAGGAAGCTTTATTAGCTGAAAGAAATACTGTTGCTAATAATAATGTAGATGCTTGAATTTATCCAATCAAATGAACTAATGACCAAATGACTAGGCAAATTACTCCTGAGCCTATACAAGAACCTGAGGTAAAAGTTCCTGAAATTAAACAACCTAAATTTAATGCTACTCCTAAACAAGAAATTGAATCAACTCCTGTTTTAAAATCACAAGAAATTAAATCAAATGAATTGGCTAATAAAGTAGCTGAAGATAAAATAAAAGCAGAAGATAATCAAAAAGCTCTTACTGAATTTGATGCTGCATTAAAAACAGGTAATTTAGAAGAATTAGCAATTTTAGCTGCAAATAATCAATGATTAAGATGAGATTTTAATAGTATGATTAAGTCTGACCTTAAAAATAAAGCATGAATAGAATATTTTAGAAAATACTCTTGAATGACTAATGAACAATTACAAACAGCAGTTGATACATGAGACATAACTATAGGTAGTGATAAATTTAATACATTACCACCTGAACAAAGAGCTAGTTTTACAGAATATAATAAAATATTTGAAGCTAGTAAATCTTGAAACAAAGATTATCAAAATAATAAGTTTGATAATGATAATAATAATATAATTAGCACAAATAAAGAGGATGCTACAATATCTTGATTTCAATGATTAGATATTAGAAAAAAATACTCAGAATTATTAAATTCCCCTGAAATAACAAGTTCAAGTAAAAAATTAACTAATCTACAGGATGAAGTTAATGCTTTTAATGATGAAATAGATAAAATAGAAGACCAAGTAAATGAACAATATCCTAATTTACCAAGTTCTGTAAAAGCTAATATAATATCACAGAGAACAAAATCATTAAATAGGTCTAAAAACACTAAGATTAACGAGTATAATTCTGAATTAGGTAATTATACTAGACTAAAAGATAATGTAGGCTTAGAATTAGAGTTTGCTAAATATGAAGATGCACAAAATCAAGCTACTTATAAAGCTGAATTAACAGCATATACAGCAGAAAGAAAACAAATGACTGAAATAGCTATTAAAGAATTTGAAGCAAAGAATAAAATTAAAGCTGAAGAAGTTAAATACCAAAGAGCTTTAGAATTAAAAATGTTTGAAGATAATTTAAAAGATAAAACAAAAAGTGGTGTTTATAAAACAGATAGAGATGGTAAATTACTTTATGTAGTTGATTGAGTAGCACAAGAAGTATCACAAACTAATTGAGATTTAGTATTTACAGAAGATAATACAGAAAAAGAATATAAAGATACTACTTATTCAAAAGAATGAGTTTATACAACAGTTAGAACTTATGAAAATTGAGATAAACCTGATTATTTTACACATAATATTAATTGAGAATCAACTAGTGATTTAAGTGTATATGATAATTTATCAGATATTCCTAGTGAATGATTACAATGTTGAGCTGCTGCTAATAAATATGTATCTTGATTATGAGTAAGTACAAAAGATTTTTGGGTATGAGATAGTTATGCAAGTAAATCAAGATATATTGATTCAACTATTGAAACTCCTGAACCATGAATGTTAGCTATATGGAATCCATGAAGTGTAGATAGTAAATGATGAACTGATTATTGACATATTGCAATAGTTAGCTGACCTGTACAACCTGATTGAACAGTAGAGATTACAGATTGGAATATGAATTGAGATGAAAAGAAAAATACAAGAATGGTATCAGTAGATATGATTAAATCTAGTGATTGAGGATTTTATAATCCTGAAATTCCAGCTGCTACTTTTGATATAGCAGATATATCTGTATTTAATAGTTTAACAGCTAGTGAAAAAGCTAAAAGACAAGACAATGCACAATTTAGAGAAATAGTAAAACAAAAAAATGCAGTATATGCTGATGAGAATGCAGACCCTTTTGATGTAATGAAATTTAGTAAATGAGGTAAAGATATGAGTACAACAGATAATAAAGAAATAAGAAAATTCTCTGCTGTATTAAATTCTTTATGAGAGATACAAGAAACTATTGATGAATGAGTTGGTTGATTTTTTGGAGAATGAACATGACCTTTTGAATGATTATTAAGAAGCAAAGACCCTTATGATGTTACTGCACAAAAATTAAAAGCTCAAATAACTTCATTAATACCAAACTTAGCTAGATGAGTTTATTGAGAAGTATGAGTATTAACAGAAGCTGATGTTGATTTATATAGAAAAACAGTTCCAAATTTAACACAAACTGAGGATGTTAATAGAGCTATGTTATGAATGACTTTAAGATTAGTTAAAAGAGGATTAGAAACAAGTTTAACTGATTTAGCAAGAGCCTGAACTGACACAAGTTGATTTGAATGAAAATTAAAATCAATTAATAGAGAATTAGAAGTTATTGAAAATGATTTAGCATGAAAAGTAGTATCAACTGATACTACTCCTGTAAATAATAATTGATATTCTGCATATCAGACAAGAAATAATAAAATAGATTATAATAAATATGCTCCACAAGGTTAATTACTAACAAAAATATTATGCCAAACTTTTTAGACATACAAGACTTTAAAAGACCTGCTGATGTGGGTGTTTCTAAAGTATCTGAGCCAGTATTTAATAATACAGACAGAAAAATACAAGATTTAGTACAACAACAAGCTCCAGTAGAACCAAAAACAATGTCACAAGAAGATTTTTATACTACTGTAGATAATGCTATAGCTAGTGGAGATTTTCCTAATATGTGAGAAGAAGAAATTTATAATGGCATGTTAGAGGCTATTACTTCTGACTGAATTAAAATAGAATGAATAGATTTTACCCCACCTGAAGTTATTGAAGAACCTATTGAAGAAGAAGATAAATGATTTTTACCTAGTTTTAAAGATTCAACAGAAGATGTAATTGGTTGATTTGTATCAAGTGTTCCAAGTATTATAGGTAATACATTTGGTTTTATAGCAGATGTAGTTACTCCTAAAGAATTTGAATGATTATGAGAACATTTTAGAGAACAATGAATCAAAGATAAAACACAATTACAAAAAATGCTATGAGTAGACCCTGAAACATTTGCAGCAGAAGCATGAGAATTTTGAGCTGAGGTATGAAGTTTATTTTTACCATGATGACAAGCAAAGCTAGTAACTAAATTTCCACTAGCAGCAGAAAAGATAGGTAAATTAGTGAAAACTATAGAAACTATATGAAAAAAAGCACCTAAAACATTTAATATAATTAAAAACGCTGTAGTTTGAGCTAAAGAAATGGGTAAATTTCAAGTAGTATCAGAATGAGAAGTAACAAAAGAAGATTTAGTTATATGAGCTTGATTTTGAGTATGAGCTACTATATTATGAGGGACTATTAAAGCTACATCTAAATTTTTAAGAAAAGAATTACCTGAAAAATTAGTAGTGAGTTGATTAGTTAATCCTGCTGACTTAAGAAATGCAAGTGAAAGAATAGCTAAATTAACTTGAAAAGAAGCTAATGTATCAGATGTTTCAAGATGGTTATTAACTAAAGGTATAAAATGAGATAAACAAGCTGTAAGAGAATGAATAAAAAGTTGAGTAGATAATTCAAAACAAATTGTACAAACATTACTAAAAGAAAATAAAGAATTATATAAAACTCCAGTAGTAACTGATTTACAAAATGCTTTAACGGAGAAATTAGGAACTTATGGTAAAATGACTAAAACTTGATTTAAGCCAAGTGCATGAAATGAATGATTAGTTGATGATTTACTTGAATTAATAACAAAACCTTGATTAACTACAACTGAAATTAATAAAGCAAGAGGTATTTTATGAGAAGATTTATTCTCTAAAATGGGTACAATGAAAGAGTTAGCAACTAAAAAAGGTTGGCAAAAAATATGGATAGATTCAAGTAAATTCTTAGATGATGTTATGCCTTGATTTAGAAAAGCAAATAAAGATATAGAGGTATGATTAGCTTTAAATAATGCAATAGCTAAAAAAGAAGCAAGAGAATTAACTAATCAAATACTTTCATATATGTGATTTTGATTTACATGAGGTTGAGTAACTTGATTAGCAGCATGACAAGACCCTATGGAAGCATTACAAAGTGCTTTAATTTGAGGAACTATAGGTATTGTATGAGGTAAGGTAAAATCTAGCTTAAATTCTACTCAATTTAAAACAAACTTAGCCAATATGTTAGTTAAATTAACTGCTGAAGAGAAAAGAGCTGCAAAAGCATATTTTGCATGAGATACAAGCAAATTAACAGTATGAATTATTGATAAATTAAAAGCTTGAATATGATGAGCTGAAACACAAGTTAAAACTTTTTGAAATGAGTTAAAAAATAAAACTTTAAATATAACAGATGATTTAACTAATAAAATTAATTAATTATGGATAATTTTTTTATATGCATCGGTTACATCTTACTACCATTTGTAACTATAATAAAACTAATAAAGAATGGTACTAAAGATATGTCTGATATACAAACATTTTTATTTTATTTTTTCTTATTAATTGTTATACTACAGGTAGTAGATTTATTTTCTTATTTATAGATTATGTCTAGGTTGATTGGTTATTTACTACAAGAAACTTGATTCAAAGTCTTATTAGAAGATGGTTGATGAATCTTGTTGGAGTTTAGTTTAGAAGCAGTTACATGGACATCTAGAGATAAAAAGACAACTATATGGACAGAAGAAACAAGGCCTATTCCTGATTCAGTAGTATGGACAGCTAGAGATAGAAAAACAACTGCTTGGATAGAAAGAGATAGATTAGCTTTTATATTACAAGAGAATTGATTTTATTTATTACAAGAAGATTGATTTAAATTAATTACAGATGAAAGTATTTATAATATATGGAACACACCTAGAAAATCTAACTATTTAGAATGAACGGATTGAATTAATATATTTGATACTACATGAGTAGAAATATTAACTGCTACTTGAACAGAAGTAAATAAAATTGATACTGCATGGTCTTAGTATTTAACTAAAAAACAAATGTGAAATGTCTTCCCTGATAACTTTACTACTAAAACTACACCTGTTGCTTGAGATAAAGTAATGGGTTATGATTCAGTTTCTTTAGAAAACAAAAACTTAACAGTAGATTGAATAGCAACTACTGCTTTTTCTGATAGAACTACTGATAATTTAATTGAATGAACTAATGAGTATTATACAGAAGCTAAAGTAACTGCAAATACAACAGTTGTATGAAAAGCTGATAAAACTAATGTATTAGAATTAGATAATACAACACCATTTACTCCAACTGCTGATTATCATCCTGTTACAAAAAAATATTTAGATGATAGTCCATATCCTACAGCTAGTGAGACAGTTGCATGAATAGTTGAGATAGCAACAGATACTGAAGTATCTACTTGAACAGATACAACTAGAAGTATAACACCTAAAACATTAAAAGATAATTATCTACAATTAATTGAAAATAAATATATTATTAGTTCTTCTAATTTAAAATATTCAGCAGATACTGAAAGGGTTTCTACTGCAAACAATGGATATACAAAATCAAAACAAATACAAATTTGAATACCTTGAACAATAAGTATTGAGTTTGATAGTAAGTTTAGTTGAACTATAAATCCATCATTTAGTTTAGCTAGAATATATATAAATTGAGCTGCTGTTTGAACAGAGAGAAATAATCAAACAACTAGTTATATTACTTATACTGAAGATATTTCAGTAAGACAATGAGATTTAGTTCAGTTATATTATTCATCTAATGCTTCTAGTTGTACAACAACTATTAGGAATTTTAGATTAAGTTATGACCTGGTTTTATTAGTAGACTGAACAGTTAATTTAGATTAATAACAAATATATTATGCCTGATAAAAAAATTAGTCAGCTTACAGCTTGAACTCCATTAGATACAGATATTATACCTTATGTAGATTTAGTTGTTTGAGAAACTAAATATACAACTAAAACTAATCTAGTTTGAGCTACTGCTGTAACTTCTGTTAATACACAAACATGAGTAGTTGTTTTAGATACATGAGATTTATTAGAAGCTACAGATAAAAATTATGTTACTGATGCTGAAAAAGTAGTTATTTGAAATACAACAAATATAAACTCTTGAGATATTACAGTTACAGATACAGCAGAGGTAGATTTAACTCTTACATGACAAGATGTACAAGCTGATTTAAAAACAACAACAGTAACTCCATGAAGTTATACTTCTACAAATCTTACAGTAGATAGTAAATGAAGAATTACTGCAGCTGCTAATTGAACTGGTTGAAGTTGAGATGGAATAGTTTGGAAATGAGAGTATGCTTCTTGAAGTTCAACTTGAACAATAGAACAATTAGCAAATAATTGAGTTGGAGATTTTTGATTAACTTGGCAAGCTGGACAAACTTTCACTCCTAGTGTTAATATTAGTATGAGTAGTATAGCATTAAAATTTGGTATATATTCAACATATAATACTACTATTAACATTTATGCTGTAGATTGAAGTTGATATCCAACATGAGCAAGTTTAGGTAATAAAACAGAGTCAGATGCTGCTGATATAACATTTACATTTGCTTCTCCTATTAGTTTAACTGGATGAACTCAATATGCTTTTGTAGTTACTAATGATTCAGGTAGTACAAGTGGTGGTGCTATATCTATACAAATTTCTTGAGACCCTTATGTTAGTGGAAGTAGATTATATAGTTCAGATTCTTGAAGTAATTGGACAACTTATGCTGCAGATGATACTTATTTTATCATATCATATACTACTACTAGTGGTTGAGCTTATGACCTTAACGATAGTGTTTCATATCTTTGAGCTTACTATGTAGCTATACAAGCAGTAACAAGTCAATTACCAACAGATACAGCTTATTGGGATTTAATAGTAGACTGAGCAGGGGGCTGAGATGTAACATGACCATGAAGTTCTACAGATAATGCTTTAGCTAGATTTGATTTAACTACAGGTAAGATAATTCAAAATGGAACAATTACACAAGATGATAGTTGAAATTTAGCAAGTGTTTGAACAATAAATGGTAATACAATAGCTACTTGAGCTAATACTTGAGACCAAACTTCAATTGTATGAATCACTTGAACAACAGCACAATTTAATACAGCTAATACAGATTGAGATTTTGCTACATTAACTTGAACAGAAACATTAACTAATAAAACAATAACAGGGAATATTACTGCTTGAGTGTTAAATGCTACAGATAGTACAACAAGTATTAAAAATATAACAGACCCTACAAGAATTGGTAAATTTAATGCTAGTGTAATATCATCTTGAAGTACAAGAACTTATAATCTTCCCGATAGTGATGGGCAAATGGCTCTACTTACTAATATAACAGATGGGGTGTTAACAACACAAGATATTACAACAAATAACTTTACAACAGCTAAGCATTGATTTGTGCCTAAATGAACTAATGTATGAAATTATTTAAAAGATGATTGAACTTGGGCTGCAATTTGATGAGGTTGAGATGCATTAACAACTAATCCATTATCACAATTTGCTGCAACTACTTCATTACAACTTAAATGAGTAATTAGTGATGAAACTTGAAGTTGAGCTTTAGTGTTTGGAACAAATCCAACATTGATTACACCAATCTTATGAACACCAGCAAGTTGAACACTTACAAACTGTACATTTCCTACATTAAATCAAAACACAACAGGTACAGCAAGTAATGTTACTTGAACAGTTGCTGTAGCTAATTGAGGAACTTGAGCAACTACTTTAGCATGAGCCAGCATACCAACTTATACAAGTACAAATACATTTACAAATAAAAGAATAACAGAAAGAACTAATACAATAACAAGTTCTTCTACTCCTACTCCTGCTTGAGATACAACAGATATATTTACAATTACTGCTTTAGCAGTAGCTGCAACAATAGCAGCTCCTACTTGAACTCCTACAAATTGACAAAAATTAATTATTAGAATTAAAGATAACGGAACAGCAAGAGTTTTATCTTGGAATGCAATATATACAGCTTGAGATGTAGATTTACCCACAACAACAATTTTAAGTAAAACTATGTATTGTTGATTTATATATAATTCTACAAGTTCAAAATGGAATTTACTAGCATATAATGATAATTTTACTTCTTAACTATAAATATTATGGCAAAAGTTAAGGCTTTAGTAGTAGCTTGAGGTTGAGCAGGTTCTGACCAATGAAATAGTGGTTGAGGTTGAGCAGGTTGATTATTATATACAGCTTCTCATTCAGTAGCTACTCAATCTTATACAGTTACAGTTTGAGCTTGATGAGTTAAACAAGACTTACCTGTTGTATGAAATAATTGAGCAAATTCTGTATTTAGTACAATGACAGCAATTTGAGGTTGAGGTTGAGGTGGTTGAAGCACAACTATTGTTTGAGCTAATTGAGGTAGTGGTTGAGGTGGTTGAAATAATACATCTCCTTGATTATGAACTTCTTGACAATGAAATAATTGATGACCTTGACAGTGAACACCAACAGCCCCTGCTTATTGAGCTTGATGAGGTTGATGAGCTTGAGCAGTTTGATGAAGTTGAACAAATCTAATTTGATGAAATTGATGAAATTGATTAGCTTATTCAATATCTTGAAGTTCTGTATATTATGCAGGTTGAGGTTGAGGTTGAACTAATGCTAATCCTAGAAGTAGTGGTTGATTAGGTTGAGGTTGAGCTTGAGGTGGTTGAAGTCCTAGTGTTTCTGCTACTGATTGAACAGCAAATACTTGATGAGGTTGAGGGTGAAATGGTTGAGCTACAGGTTGAACAGCCCCTTGAAGTTGAGGTAGTTGAATAGTTATAATATCTTATGCTACTGATTGAAGTGATTGAGTTTTAGCTACATCTACTTGATGAACAAAAACAACAAGTGGTGGACAAACAATCCATACATTTAATAGTAGTTGAACATTTAGCGCAATTATAGTAGATATTGGTTCAACAGCAGATTTCTTTATGTTTTTTTAATTAATAATTTATACAAATATGGAATTTATAGTAAAAGATATAACTACTCCTGAATGAGTAGCAAAAAAACAATTTTATAAAGTTGTAGGAATGGAAGCAGTAGATTGAACAATGGTAGATATTAAAGTTTTTGATTGAGAATGGACTAAAACAGAAATTGAAGCTATTGTAGTTGATATAGAATGACAGATGGAAGTATGAACTACATATTTAGCAGAATTAAATACTAAATTATCTAAATTTCCTATTTAATTAACAATTGACTAAGGATTTTTCTTAGTCTTTTTTTTTACTTTCATTCAAAAATCACTATAATAGAATTATTATCCTTAATTAAGTGACAGAATGGAATTGATTTGAATTTGAGAATTTTTAAAAATACTAGTTGAATTTGGTTTCTTAACAACATTTACATGAGGAGCTATGTATATTCTTTTTAAGTATATTAATAAGAAGTTATTTAGTGAAGAGAATGTCCAAAAAATAAGAGATATAAACGAAAAAATAGATGAAAAAGAAAATATAAACAGTCAAAAAAAAATAAGACATTTACAAGAATATTTAGAGGATAATTTTAATGATTTTCAAAAAGAATGATTTGATAGAATAAATATATGGCATAACCATAATTGAACTAGAAAATGAGTTTTTCATTTTCAATATTATTCTTTAATAGCTGAAGTAGTATCAAGTTGATTAGAGTTATTTAGCCAACATTGAATAAGTACACAAAGATTAAACTATTATATGTTTGCAGAATATGAAGCTAGAGCTATATGAGAAAAACCACACTTAGCACAAACACATGAATTAGGTAATACAGCTAAGGTTATAGCAGAAGATTTATGAACTAAGACAATCTATATAAAAGCTATTTACAATTTAAAATGAACAGTAGATGCTATTATATTTTGTAGTTCAGTATATAAAGATGTTAAAATAGAACCAAATATAGAAAAACATATAACTAATTTAAGAATAATTTTTAATAAATAATTATGTTATCAGATTGAGTATTAATAATAACAGCATGATATGCTATATACATGATTGTAAAAGAAAGTTTATGATTAAAAGCTTTTTGTAAAAGATGATTATATGTTTATAATAATCAAAAACATTCACAACAACATTTAGCTATGTTGGTTTTCTTAGGAGTATATTTATTATTAATGAATTGAATAACTTTATATGAGGGGGAACATTACATTATAGCATTCATATATAATTTATTATTAGTTCCAATTACAGTAAATCATATAGAAATGGAAAGATTATCTAATAAAGAAAACCATGAAAGAAGTAATTAAAGAAAATAAAGAAGCTATATTAAAATATAATGAAATACAGATTGAAAAATTAAAAGCAAAAAAACAATGTGAAGTATGTGATTTACTTTTTCAATTCATAGATGATTATAAAATGATTACTTCCATAATTTTAGAAGAAAATGAAATTTACGAATTGAATAAAAATAGGTCATAATGGTTTACTTAAAAAGATACCTAATACTGATTATTTTAAAGTAGTACAACCTTTTTATTGGTATATTGATTATGGTAACAAAAAAGAAATAGTAACTGTTGTAGAGTGATTTAAAACTGATATGGGCTCTTTACCTAGACCTTTATGGTTATTCTTTAACCCTACTAAATATATCTGATTTATAGCACATGATTTTTTATACAGTGAGTTCTGAGTAATTTATGAAACTAATCATGCTTGAGTAGAAAGACCTTACACGAGAAAAGAATCTGATTTAATTCTACTTGAAATGTTACATTTAGAAGGAGCTTGATTCATAGAAAGATATTTAATTTATTTAGGTGTTAGAGTTGGTTGATTTTTATTTTTTAAGAAATAATTATGAATGAATTTACTGAACAAGAATATTTTTATGAAGATTTAGAGGATTTTGAATGAGAGGATTTAGATATAGAAGCTATTGTTGAAGAACTAAAAATAAAGTATTGTGATATTATTATTAACCAAGATAAAGAATAATTTTACTTATTAGGAGAAAAATATATAATATATAAGCATAGAATTAAATAGTTTGCTAATTATAGCTTTTAATTGAGTAGGTTTCTATGC
>Ga0233412_10000899_pt1 | contig 16360 bp, 20 predicted proteins | sample Na_anoxic_4_MG_FD_180667 | JGI IMG/M metagenome (GOLD analysis project Ga0233412, IMG submission 180667) | Seawater microbial communities from Saanich Inlet, British Columbia, Canada - Na_anoxic_4_MG | ecosystem: Environmental > Aquatic > Marine > Inlet | place: Canada: British Columbia...
ATGGGGTATTAGCAATCGTTTCCAACTGTTATCCCCCTCCTAAAGGTAAATTCTCACGTGTTACTCACCCGTCCGCCACTTGAGTTAAAAACTCTCGTACGACTTGCATGTGTTAGGCATACCGCCAGCGTTCATCCTGAGCCAGGATCAAACTCTCTTAAAATATCCTTAAATTATAGTTTTACTTTTGGGATTTTCGATTCTCTTGAAGAACTATTTTGGGTGAAAATTGTGATCTATAGTTTTATATAAAAATACAATTTTATATAATTTTAATAAGTTATATAAAAGAGTTTCGTTGTTGACTTATAACTAGTAAATATTACTGATTTAAACTACTATAACTTTCTGAATATTTTTAAATTAGTTACTAAATGTAAGTTTTAAAAATTAATTTTAATAAACTCCATTAAAAAGCTAATATTATATTCTAATCCATATTCATTATATTTAATTTCTTAATTAGAAATTGTTTATTAGTTTCTCAGATAAAGTCTCCATATGATTTGTTAAAATATTGATATGTGAAATATTATTCAGATACGATAGAACGCCAGTAGAAAAATGATTGAAATCCATATTTATGGTAATATTATGAATATGATTTTCATAATATTCTTTTAAGATTCGAGTTGGAAGAATATCTTGATCAACATCACTATAATATTTTAAAAAGTGTTCAATTATTTCTGGCTTTTGAGTATACCACTCTTCTCGTAATTGATCGGGTATTCCATACTCATACCATAAACGTGGGAAACCAGCAAATTTATAGATTTGATGAGAACCGATCGTTTCTTGAATCGCTTCACTTGGAAGGTATGGCATCGTAAAAACTAAGTTTTTTATATAATCTGCAAATTGAGCAATGACAGATATTACTATAACACCTGTAAAATCGATTCCGAAAAATAATGGAAATAGACCACTCAGACTTTCTAAAAACCATTCGGTCATTACCAATACCAGGACCCATGGTTGAGTATAAGGATTAATAATAATCCAAAAGTTCATTGCTATTCGAAATTCGCAAAGTCTAATAAAAACTCCTAATAATTGATATAATGTTTGTTGATAGGAATATAAATTTAACGTGTTTTCAGTTACATGAACTCCCCCATAAAGTTGAATAATTTTAGAAATCCAATCAGGTAAAAATGTTGCTTCTCGACTAACTAAAAAACAAATAAATGCATCAGGACCGTCATTATAAAAAAATAAATGATGATGTTTTAATGGAAACAAAGGGTTTATCAAAACGTCGAACCATGATTTTACTCGTGGCACATGTTCTGCTAAATAACCCATAGCTGAGTTTAAAGACTCTTCTAGTGGTACATTTAATGGTAAATCTTCAAGCATAATAAACAGCCTTATTGATTAATAAAATTCAATTACTAAACTGCCAATTCATAAACGGATAAATATGGCAAGCCATAGTAATAGTTTAAAAATTGAAATTGAAAAACCTTTTTAAAGCCGATATATTTAGTTTGGGTGACCTAAATCGGGATAGCAGGATTCGAACCTACGACAGCCTACTCCCAAAGCAGGTACTCTACCAAACTGAGCTATATCCCGGCATTAAGATTATAAATGCTGTTAGTATAAATTAGTTTAACATTTTTTTCAATTGTTAAGAATCAAATAATATTAAGTTCTATAGAAAGAGCCCATTTTAATCTATATTTAAACAAGACTTTTATACAAACTGTCACAATTTAATATTAGTTGTTCAATAGAAATTCACACATCGTTTAGTGTGCCATATTATTAGACTGGAGTTAGATAATAAATTTATTTTTGAAAGATAGTATTAATTTCATTAGATCGCACGAGCTCGTATTAAGTTTCAATTTAAAATTCTGTTTTAGGTTGTCTATTATAGATCAATGAAATTGAGGGCTTAAGATTTTCTGAATTTTGTTTAGGGATGGAAAAAGAATGATTTTAAAAGTTTTTTAATAATTAGATGTCAAACTAATCAAAAAAAGATCTAATTAAACTATTGTTTGCAATTAAATTAGATCTTTACGTTTGAGTAGTTTATTCTTATGCACTAGCTTTTTCAATATAGTCCATAGCATCTTGAACTGTTTGAATTTCACCAGCACTTTCATCATCAATTTCAATTTCAAACGCTTCTTCAAAAGCCATTACTAACTCAACAACATCTAAAGAATCAGCACCTAATTCTTTTGTAAAACTTGCTTCAGGTTTAACTTGAGCAGCGTCAACCCCTAATTGTTCACATACAATTTTTTGAATCTGTTCTAAAATAGCATTAGACATAAAAATTTTCCTTATAGATATATATATAGATGTTTGCTAGATAGTATACAACAATAGTTTCTAGTTTTTTAGCTCAAAAATTTCCTAGATTAATTTTTTGTTGAATCGATTTTGTTGCTTAATCAAACACAATTAAAAACAGAAATTGTTCTAGTTCTTTTTACGCTTTTCCATACTAAGAAAATATATTTCTAAGATTAATTAACTGATAATAAAAAATTTGGAGTTATTTAGTTTTAGCCTTTAAAAAAGGCGTTATCTATTTAATTTATTAAAAATTGTTGTCGTCACACATTTTGGTTTCTGTGAGTAAGTTCGATCCATTAAAAACCCAAGAACTGTACTATATATCTAGTCTAGTTTTTGGATTTTTAAATTCAATCTCAGTAAATTTATTTTGTAATACTTTTTAAAAGCTTAGTAATCTGATATACACTTCCGCGATTTACTGTATAAATTGGAATATTTTTTTGTAACGCAAATTTTTTTAATTTAAGGTTTTGTTTAAGGTGTTTTTTTAGACCAATAATGATAGTTGCTTTCTGAATTTCGTTTGTTAAAACTAATTTCACTCCTGTCTTTGAAATAACTTCTTTAATCAAATTATTAGAGAGTGAATAGACATAGATAAACATTTTATTAGTTTTTAAATTTGGTGATTTTATCCTAGTATATTGATTGAATCTTGTCCAACTATTAGTCTTTAATGTTAAAGAAGTTTTTAAATTACTTAAGTTCTGAAAAAGTAAAAGAGATTCAGATTGAAATCGTTTATATTTTATATGAATTTTCTGAGTTGAAGTTATCTGACGAATCTGAGCAAAAGCATAATTTCCTCGTAATAGTAGATCAATCGAATTTTGGACATTTTCATGAATTGTCCATAAATTTTGATCATTAATTTCAATTGCTATTTGAAAGGCGGGATATGCTTTTCGTTCTAAAATACTTTTTTGCGTACCTCGTCTTTTTGCTTCATCATCACTTAATGTCACATGTTGAATACCACCAATTAAATCTGTTAAGGTAGGATTTTTAATTAAATTTTCTAAGGAGTTGCCATGAGTTGTTCCAACCAACTGAACACCTTTTTCTGCAATGGTTCGAGCAGCTAAAGCTTCCAGTTCAGTACCAATTTCATCAATGACAATTACTTCCGGCATATGATTTTCAACAGCTTCAATCATTATTTGATGTTGAAATTCAGTTTTAGCTACTTGCATTCTACGTGCTCGCCCAATTCCCGAATGAGGAACATCACTGTCTCCGGCAATTTCATTCGATGTATCAACAATAACTACTCTTTTTTCCATTTCATCTGACAAAACCCGAGCAATTTCACGAATAATCGTAGTCTTGCCAACCCCTGGTTTTCCTAGAATCAAAATAGATTGTCCGGATTCTAATAAATCACGAATTATGCAAATTGTTCCAAAAATGGCTCGACCAACTCGACAGGTTAACCCATTAATAATGGATTGTCTATTTCGAATACAACTTATACGATGGAGCGTACGTTCAATACCTGCTCGATTATCATTACTAAATTTACTAATCCGTTTCGTAATATAATCAAGATCTTGCCAAGAAATAATTTTTTGAGACAAATATTCTGGTCCAGTAGTAAAACGGGCTTCTGGTCGCCGTCCCAGATCAATTACAATCTCAATTAACTTATCTTTATTTGGATGGTGATTTAAATTCTGTTGAATAAAAAATGGTACATTATCAAGTAATTTATCTAAATCTTCGTTTATGCTCATAAAACCAGGTATTTGGGAGTAACTTTCAATCAATTGTTAAAATATAAGTAATCGAAAAACAATAAAAATCGAGTTAAGTAGTAAAATTAAAGGAAAATGTTACATTGCCGATGTTACTAATTTATCAAATGTTTGTGTATCCAAAACAGCAATTTGTGCTAACATTTTTCGATTTAAATCAATATTCGATTTTTTAAAATTATGAATTACTTTACTATAAGTTAAATTTTTTAACTTTGATGCTGAATTAATTCGAGTAATCCATAGTCTTCGAAAAGTACGTTTTTTTTGTTTGCGTCCAACGTAAGAATATCGTAACGCTTTCATTACTTGTTGATTAGCTACTCTAAAAAGACAAGAATGAGCACCTCGATAACCTTTTGCAAGTTGTAAAATTTTTTTACGGCGTTTTCGTGCAACATTTCCTCGTTTAATTCTAACCATTTATTTTTTTAATAAGGTAACATTAATTTAATAGGTTTACTATCACTAGTACTTACACAAATAGTTTGTGATAATTTACGCTTTTGTGTGTTTGTCTTTTTCATTAAGAGATGACCTTTATAAGCATGACGACGTAAAAATTTATCAGCTCCAGTTTTTTTATAACGCTTTGAGGCAGATTTTCGAGTTTTTAGTTTATACATAATTTTTTTAAATTTGTTCAGTACAATATACTTTTCTAAAATAAATTTTTGACTTAATAGGATGAGAATATAAAACTTGATCACCAAAATTCCAATCAACTGGACAAGCTTGCCCCGGATGCTTTTTTATATATTGAATTGATTTTAAAATACGAAGTATTTCATCTGTATTTCGTCCGCATAGTAAATTATTGACAGTATAATATTGAATCACACCTTCCTTGTCAATAATGAACAACCCAGGAAGCGCTATCCCATCATTCGTTAATAACTTATAATCACTAGTGATTGTTTGAGTTAAATCAGAAACTAACGGATAATTTAGATCTTGGAGTCCTCCCTCATTTCGAGATAAAAGTAACCATCGTAAATGTGAAAAAGGACTATCTACTGATATTGCTAATATTTGAGCAGATAATTTCTGAAATTCTTTAATCCGATCGCTTAAAGCAAGTAATTCAGTTGGCGAAACAGGTGTGAAGTTAGCAGGATAAAAAACAAGAATAACATATTTTTTACCTCTATAATCAGAAAGTCGAATTTTACCTAATTTTTTTTTATAAACACTCACTGTTAAAAAATTTGGCGCAGACTTGCCTATTTGAAGATAATTTACCATATAAGCCTGATTAATTACGAATTTTAACTAAAAAATAATAACATAAAAAGTAAAGTAGAGCAATTATTCATTTAAATGCACTACTTTTTTACTAACTTACAACAGTTAAGTTTTTTTATCGCCTTCAACTTCAACTAATTCGTCTAATGCAAAATTATTGGTATTTGTCCCACTATAATTAACATTTTCAAATCTTACAACAGCTGGATAACGAATACCACTTTTATCGACAGTTGCTACTGTTCCAATCTGATTAAACCAATAAGATTCTGTTCTTAAAATTCTAACTGTTGATCCACGTCCAATCATAAGAGTTTTAAACCTATTTTTATAAATTACATTTGATTATAATATAATAAATAATTTTTAGTCATAAAAATTTAAAAAATTTTGTTGTTTTTAAAGTTTGACAAGTGTTATACTAATTATGAGAATAAAGTTATAAAAAATATTAATTATTATTAAAACAATGGCACGTAATATATTTAGAAATCTACTTATAGGTTTAATTGCCATAAGTATTGTTGGGATAAGTGTAAAAACTTTTAATCCAACTGAAATTCGATCTACTGCAGTTGAAACTAATTTAACATCTGATACAAGTGTCAACTCAGGAAATACGCAAAGTAAAAACTTGTTAGAATTTAATCAAAATCTAGCTACTAGCTCAAGAATGACATACGGTCGTTTTTTAGAATATTTAGAAATGGGTTGGATTAAACAAGTTGATTTATATGATAATGGTAGAAATGCTATAGTTGAAGCTTCAAGTCCAGAACTTGGTAATCGACCACAAACTATCCGTGTAGAAATACCTGTTGGAGCTTCACAATTAATTCTTAAATTAAAAGAATATAATATTGATTTTGATGCTCATCCGGCTGAAAGTAAAAATCTTTTAGTTACAATTGCTAGTAATGTATTAATCCCAATAATTTTTGTTACTGGTTTACTATATTTATTTCAAAATTCTGAAAACTTTCCCGGAGGCGGTGGTCAATCGCCAATGAATTTAGGTAAATCAACTGCGCGTTTTGAACGAAGACCCGATACAGGAGTTGGTTTTGATGATATTGCAGGTATAGACGAAGCAAAAGCAGAGTTCGAAGAAATTGTTTCATTTTTAAAACAACCAGATAAATATACAATAGTTGGGGCAAAAATTCCAAAAGGTATTTTATTAGTAGGTCCTCCGGGAACTGGAAAAACACTTTTAGCAAAAGCAATCGCAAACGAAGCCGATGTTCCATTCTTTAGTGTTGCAGGTTCTGAATTTGTCGAAATGTTTATTGGTATTGGTGCTGCACGAGTAAGAGACTTATTTAAAAAAGCTTCAGAAAATGCTCCTTGTATTGTTTTTATTGATGAAATTGATGCAGTGGGTCGAGAACGAGGAGCAGGAGTTGGTGGTGGTAATGATGAACGTGAACAAACACTTAATCAATTATTAACTGAAATGGATGGCTTTAAAGAAAATAAAGGAGTAATAGTCGTAGGTGCAACAAACCGCGTAGATATTTTAGACTCAGCTTTATTACGACCTGGTCGATTTGATCGACAAATTACTGTTAATTTACCTGACCGATTAGGCCGCGTCGGTATTTTAAAAGTTCATGCTCGTAATAAACCTTTAGGAGATGACGTTTCCTTAGTGCAATTAGCAAATAGAACTCCAGGATTTTCTGGTGCAGATTTAGCTAATTTATTAAACGAAGCTGCTATTTTAGCTACTAGATATAAAAAATCTTCTATTACAAAAAATGAAGTCAATGAAGCAGCTGATCGAATAATTGGAGGTATCGCAGGTACTCCAATGGAAGATAGTAAAAATAAACGATTAGTTGCATATCATGAAGTTGGACATGCTATTGCCGGTACTGTTTTAAAATCTCATGACGAAGTTGAAAAAATAACTTTAACCCCACGTGGTGGTGCAAAAGGTTTAACTTGGTTCACTCCAGAAGAAGATCAAAGTTTACTTTCACGATCAGAACTATTAGCTCGTATTATAACAACTTTAGCTGGGCGTGCAACGGAACAAGTAGTGTTTGGTGACCCAGAAGTTACGACTGGGGCTAGCAATGATTTACAGCAAGTAACTAATTTAGCAAGACAAATGGTAACACGTTTTGGTATGTCAAGTATTGGACCTATTGCATTAGAAGATGAAAATACTGGTCAAGTTTTTTTAGGTGGTGGTACTGTTCAAGGATCAGAGTATGCTGATAGTATCGCTGATCGGATTGATGAACAGGTTTGTAAAATTGTAAACTATTGTGAACAAAAAGCTATTGAAATTATCTCAGATAATCGTGTAATTATTGATTTGGCTGTAGAAAAATTATTAGATATTGAAACAATGGATGGAACCGAATTCCGTGAACTTGTAAGTACGTATACAGTTTTGCCAAATAAAGATACACCATATATTTCAAAGTTTGATTAAACAAAAATTATTCAAATTGACCAATTAAATATAATAAATATGTTGCTATATCTTTTCATTGACTATACAATATAAAAAAATAAAGTCTATCTCTTTATTTTTATTTTATATTTGAAGTTAATTTAAAAATTATAAAAACTATTTAAATTTTGGGACAATATTATGGCAAAGAAAAGTATGATAGAACGAGAAAAAAAACGGATAAAATTAACTAACAAATATGCAATAAAACGCAATACTTTGTTAGTTAAATATCGCAGTACACGAGATTTTAACTTAAAATTAGAAACTCATTCTAAAATACAAAAATTACCACGAAATAGCGCAAAGATTCGAATTCGAAATAGATGTTGGAAAACAGGTCGTCCACGTGGTTACTACCGTGATTTTGGTCTTTCTCGTCATGTTTTACGTGAAATGGCACATCAATGTTTGTTACCTGGTGTTACAAAATCAAGTTGGTAATAAAGGTGACCGATTAATTACTAGTCGGTCACATGAAATGAAGCTGCTCCTTATAAAAATTTTTATAATCCAAAATGAACAGCTTCATTTCGTACTATTTTTATATCGCTAAGTGTTGGACCGTAAAATAACCCATAAATTAATCTATAACCGAGTATAAATTAGTAATGGTTCATCCGCTCTCAATAGTTCGACCAATTATATTTGTTACATTTTCAGTTTGAGCGATAAACAACGCCATTCCAAATTTTACTCTTTTAACATCCGTTTTAATACGACCATTTAGAATATAACTTTCTAAAAGTAAAAAACACAGTGATACACTCCAATTCATTGTTATTAAAGTAAAAAGACTAAATGAGGTTGTTCTATACGAAGTACAACTATGGCTGTAGCAGCAGTATTTTGTAACTTCATTAGATAATTTAGATTAATCCTATAAAAAAACATATTGTTCTGTTAGATATTTATTTTTCTTCAAACCAACATATTTCTAAGCAACTAAAATTTGATTATCGTTGACAATATTAGAATATTTTTAATCCACTTTATTTTAGAACTAGTTATCATTGGAACATTAGCATTTCTATAAAGAACCTCAAAAATATAATTCACAGAATTATCATTAAGATAACTATCTATGCTTTAACAAGTAAAAGTGAACTCTAAAAACTATATACAACCAATTCTTTATTCAAACAATTAAATATCTGCTTAGGACTTAAACATATATTTTTAAAATTACGAATAGTGTTAGTTAAAGGTATTGCGATTGGAAACATTTCGATATGATACTATCAATTAAGGGTTTTGCTCATAAATTCGAACTATTCTATAAAAATTTTTAGTTTTTATCAATATTTCCTAAAGATCGAGGATAGAGAACCGTAAAAGAGTCGAACGGAGAGAATTCAGGGTTGATTTGGAGTAAACGAAAAATGACCGATTAAGGATTAATCGGTCACTTTTACTAAGCCTCAAATTGATTTCCACGACGATATTGTAAATATGCAGCTACAAAAAGTCCAAAGGCAGATACAGTAATCATACCTAAAACGATACCGGATAATAAAGGTTCTACCATTTATGTCTAATAATTAAAGTGTAAGTGTACGCTATATATAATAATTAATCGTAGTGTAATAAACAAGTGATTAACTAATACCAATTAAAGTTTTATTCTTTTAAATACGAATTATCTAAAACCAATAGCTGCTTGCCAAACAAAAGCCAGTAATAAAAAGAAAACAGGAATAATTGGTAATACATCAACAATTGGACTAAATGCTACATATGCTTCTGGTAATCGCGCTAAAAGTAAACTTTCCATAATTAAAACCTCTTTGTATATACGTAGTAAATAATATTAAATTTTAAATATTTAATATTATTTATTCTACTATAAAAATAATTAAAAAGTTGATTTATATTAATGATATTTTTAAATTCTAAACTCTTTTTATATATACTTAATAATAAATATTAATCACTAAAATTAGTGATTATTAGACTAAAAATTTTACTAACAAAAAATAATTATGGCAGCATCATTTCTACCCGCGATTTTAGTTCCTCTTGTTGGTCTTATTTTTCCAGCTTTTAGTATGGCATTATTTTTCATTTATATATCTTTAGACGACGTTACATAAATCTTTTAGGATAATTCTGATTATCATTTGTTGTGTTTAATATACATACTATTTAAAAACCGAACTTTAAGTTTATCCTATTAAAAAATCAATTTAATAACTAATCTCTTAATTTAATTAAGAGATTAGTTATTAAATTTTTTAGTATAATTTACCTTACCAAAAACCTAATGAAACAGCTTTATCAATTGGTAAACATGCACCAATTCCTAACCAAACTGCGGTAATAAATCCAACAATAAAAACTAAACTAGCAATTGGACGACGGAAAGGATTTTGAAATTTATTTACATTTTCAATAAATGGAACTGTGATTAGTCCAGCTGGTACTGCAGCCATAGCTAATACCCCTAATAATTTATTAGGTAATACACGTAATAAATTGAAAGTCGGGAAGAAATACCACTCTGGTAAAATTTCAAGAGGAGTATTAAATGGATCTGCTGGTTCTCCCATTTGAGTTGGAGCCATAACACCTAACCCAATACAACATGCAAATGTACCTAAAATACAAATAGGAAAGACATATAGTAAGTCATTTGGCCATGCAGGTTCACCATAATAATTATGTCCCATTCCTTTTGCTAATTTTGCTCTCAATTTTGGGTCGGTTAAATCTGGTTTTTTTATTACTGACATATTACTCCTTATATTAAAAGTTTAATTTTACAAATTTTTCAGACTATAGAAAGTCTATAGAGGACCTGAAATTCCTTGTTTTCGAATCATTAAGAAGTGCGTTAAAATTAAGGCTGCTGCTGCAACTGGTAAAACAAACGTATGCGCGCTATAAAAACGAGTAAGCGTATTTTGTCCAACACTTTCTCCTCCACGTAGTACTAAAACTAATGGTGGTCCAATTACAGGTACAGCTGCTGGAACACCTGTCACAATTTTACACGCCCAAAATCCTACTTGATCCCATGGTAATGAATAACCTGTTACTCCAAAAGAAACAGTTACGACTGCCAAAATTACACCGGTTACCCAAGTTAACTCACGTGGTTTTTTAAAACCTCCGGTTAAATAAACACGGAAGATATGTAACACCATCATCATTACCATCATACTTGCTGACCAACGATGAATTGAACGAATTAACCAACCAAAATTTACACTCGTCATAATATATTCAACAGAAGCAAATGCATCGACAACACTAGGTCGATAATAGAAGGTCATAGCAAATCCTGTTGCTACTTGTACTAAAAAACAGGTGAAAACAATACCTCCAAAACAATAGAAAATATTAACATGTGGTGGCACATATTTACTAGAAATATCATCTGCAATAGCTTGAACTTCTAGACGTTCTTCGAACCAATCGTAAACTTTCCCCATGAACTTTTTTATAAAGGATCAAAACACAACTAAGCAAGTTTTTAAAATGTGTAAGGCGAGAGTGGGATTCGAACCCACGGAATCCGCAAAGATTCATCTGATTTCAAATCAGACGCAATCGACCAACTCTGCCATCTCGCCAAAAGATTAGTTTTTAAACTAATCTTATATAAATTAACTTTCGTATGTAGTAGTTCCACTAAATTTGATTGAAGCAGGATTCGGATTTTTCCCGATAGAAAATTCACGACTGTTAACAGCGACACGACCTGGATTTACTTTTTCCGGAAAGACACCATCTTTTGGATGTAAGTACTGAACTTCACAACTCGGAAATATACGATATATTTTATAATCGTTTATTTTAAATGTCCGTAGTTGAGTGCCTAAAGCTAAACACTGTTCTTTTCTAGCTAAATACAATAAATTTTCGCCATTACGCATAATGGCAGCCCCACCGGTTGGCATTTCAAAAATTTGCTCTTTATTACTAGTCCAAGTAATCGCGTATTTTTCCTCAACTTCAGCAGCGTGTAACCAGCCACCAGTACTTCCTCCAAAAGTAGGAAATGGTGTTTGTAAATTTAATGTCATACGTAAAACCTTATTATTATTTAACGTTCACTATATTATTCTAATAAAAAACTAAAATTTTTTCTGTTAATTTATAAAGTTTTCTAGCGGAGAATGGATTTGAACCATTGACCTTCGGGTTATGAGCCCAACGAGCTACCAGACTGCTCTACTCCGCGTTGCAAAATACTACAATAGTATTATACAAATCGTACATATCTTTGTCTAGAAATTAGAGTTTTATTTTTTAAATCGAAAAATTAAATTTAACTGCTATTACAAAGTAAATAAGAATGAGAAGCCAAGTAACATTATTTAAAGTTTTTTCAGCTGAATTAGGGGATCCTAATAAATTACTTTTTGTTGCAAAACTTTCTAATCCTATATTGTTCGGAGTACGAATAAGAATAAGTGAGATTAAGCCAAGATTTAATATTATCCAAATAATTTTTAACATAAACTTTTTTAACAATTAAAAACAACTGGTTAGATAAACTAAAACCCAGTTGTTTTTGAAATTAATTTTCAATTTCAAAAATTTCATCAAAAACTTTTGAAACTTTATCACCTGAATCAATTGATTCTAAAGGATCTTTTCGTAAACGATGACGCAAACATAATGTAATAACTTTCGCTATATCATTAACAGTTACTTTAGTTCGTCTATCATAAGCAGCGTAAGCTTTTGCGGCACGATTTGTCACAATATCTCCTCGCAAACCATCAACATCTAATTGACTACAAACTTCTGAAATTTTTACACGTAAATCATAATCTAATTCCACACTAGGTAATAATTTTTGTGCATCAACAATACGAGTACGAAGTTCTTGTTGTTCCTGCTCATAATTTTCAATCCAAACCATAGGAGTTTGATCAAACGATGTTCGTTCTTCAACTACTTTTACTCGTAAAGCTGGATCTTTTACTGTTCTAATTTCAGCGTGCATACCAAATCGATCTAATAATTGTGGACGTAACTCACCTTCTTCTGGATTACCTGATCCAACTAACACAAATCGTGCAGGGTGACGAACCGAAATACCTTCACGTTCAACCGTATTCCAACCTGATGCAGCTGAATCGAGTAAAATATCAACTAAATGATCATCTAATAAATTCACTTCATCAACGTAAAGTAAACCCCGATTAGCTTTTGCTAACAACCCAGGTTCGAAAGCCTTAACACCCTCCGTTAATGCTTTTTCAATATCAATCGTTCCACATACACGATCCTCTGTTGCTCCTAATGGTAAATCAACCATCGGAATTTTTATGAATTCTGTTTCAATTGGTTCACCACTTTGAATTGCTAATTTAACTTCATTACTCATTAAATCTAAATCAGATTTATGTGAATTAAATGGGTCATTTTTAACTACTTCAATTTCAGGAAGTAGATCAGCAATTGCACGAATAGTTGTAGATTTACCTGTGCCCCGATCACCCATAATCATAACTCCACCAATTTTTGGATCAATAACATTTAATTGGAGAGCCAATTTCATTTCTTCTTGTCCAACAATGGCGGTAAATGGAAAAACTGGAGTATCAAATTTTTTTAAGTCTTGTGTTACCATAATTTTTTATTAATTATATGTACCTTTAGTTAAATATTTATAACATAAATATTGCCGCTAAGAAATTTAAGCATCAATTGATTTAGTTATTAGTTGAAAATTCTAATCAATAACTGACTAAATTAATGTATTTGGTATGAATCAGTTTTATAGATTTCACTCTATTAATTTTGAAATCACTCAAATTTAGCCATAAAAGTTGATTTTTATTATTTTAAAGTGTTGCCCCTAAACGGATAGCTAAAACACCACTAAATAATGCTAATATTAATGCTGTATAAACTTGTGAATCAGAAATCATATGTTAGTCCTTTATTTAATTATTTTATAAATTCTTTTTATTCTAGAGAAATTTTAGACAAAATAATATTTGAATAACTATTTTTAAATTGAATTATATCATATTTTTAGTTGAAAAATAGTTATATAGGAAAGAATTTTCTTGTTCTTAAAAGTAATTGGATAAAGGTTTTTGAAAATTACACATATTAATAATTTAATTTATAAAATGGGTTACCTGGGACTCGAACCCAGAACAAATCGGTTAAAAGCCGAGTACTCTACCATTGAGTTAGCAACCCTTATTTTAATAATAACATGAAAGTAGTCAAATATTAAAGTATTTAATAAAAATAAAAACTTTTTTATAATATAATAGATAATAATAAAATTATTAATAAAAATAATATTTTTGGAGTAAAATAAGTAATAACAAAATAACTAATATAAGATGTTATTTCGTTATTGGATACTTTAATAAAAACTTAGAAATCAAGGATTTAAAAAAATGATTAATTGGCAAGTTTTAGGTCAGCTTATAGCAACTGGTGCAATTATGTTATCAGGACCAATAGTTATTGTATTATTAGCATTAAAAAAAGGTAATCTTTAGTCAAAAAGAAATTAGAAAATAGGATCATACTGAAAGTTTTTAAAATGCACAGTATTTACTGAATTGGTTAAATAAATTTTAAATTCGATGAAAAATCCTGGAAAAATTTTTCAAACCGATAACTTTATAATATTCTTATATAGCGGTTAAATACTGGGTTTGAGCAGACAGTTTTTATTGGCTTTATTTTTGGTCTACGTATCAGATTTCTATTACTTAATTAGTAAAAATTCTATTTATACTTGCTAATTTAGAAAATAGACTTAGATGTTCTGGAGTTTTATAAATTGTTAAACAAAAGTAATCGTTGAATTTATTTTCTAAATTTTGATTCTAAAAACGTACCAAAAGTTAATAAAAATTTATTCTTAGTTTTTTAAAACTATAGAAATAAGTAGCTAGTCAAGTTTCAATAATTGATTAGTTCTATTTATTATATCTTTTTGATAAAAAATTTTTACAATTTAAATTTTAATTATGTTATTAAGCCTATCGAGTTAATAGATTTAATAATAACTACTTTTTAGTTTCTTGCGGAGCTAAAAAAATATCAATTTTATAACTCAACATTACTATTAAAAATTTTAAGGAACATTTATGATAACAGCTTTAACAACTTTACTAGTTTTAATTTCACTAGGTTTAGTAGTAACCGTTCCAGTAGCATTAGCTACACCGGGTGAATGGGAAGAATCGAAAGGTAGTTTTAATAAACTTTTTCAAGCATGGGTTGGCCTTGTATTAGTTATTGCTGCCGCAGATGGTATTTCATCATCAATTTAACGTTAGTTAGAAATTATAGTTCAAACTATAATTTCTAAAATCTACATAAACTATTGACATATTCATAGTATTAACATAGGATTAAACTGTTTGATGAATTTGGTACAATTAAAATTAACGATGCGGGCATAGCTCAGTGGTAGAGCGCAACCTTGCCAAGGTTGATGTCGCGCGTTCGAATCGCGTTGCCCGCTCTCTAGTTTTTAAAACTAGTCGTATAACAATAAAATTTATCGATTTTTTAATAACAAAAAGATTATTTAGCCCCCATCGTCTAGAGGCCTAGGACAGCTCCCTTTCACGGAGCAGACAGGGATTCGAATTCCCTTGGGGGTAATATAAAAAAAATTAAATCAATTGACGTAGTATTAAAAAGTTTAAGTTAAAATATCTAGTCGAATTCTTTTTATTCTTAGTTGAAGAGACAGAAAAACTTAGTGAATAAGGAAATACGTTTATTTTATTTTTTGATTAAAAATCATAATAAAAAATATTCAAATATTTATTCAAGAACGTAAAATTATTCTTTCATAAAAACTATTTTAATTTAATTGTATAGTTGTATAAAACTGAAAATGTTGTCCAACAGTTGATATATAAAATATCAGTATAAGAAAGAAAGAAATTTCTTAAATTAATTTTTTGATAAAAATAATAAAGAATTATAAAAATCTACTCGAGTTTTTAATCGGTAGTAAGTTTAACACTAAACTATAAAAATTATAATGGGCCGAGTTGGATTCGAACCAACGTAGCATAACGCAGCGGATTTACAATCCGCCCCCTTTAACCACTCGGGCACCGACCCTACACGATTAATCTTATCAAATAAGACTTAAAAAAACAATATTAGAATTTTATTAAAATTTATAATAAGATTCTAATATTGACGTAAACAAGCTTTTTAGTGTATATATATATTTATCTACATATATATATCACTGTAATGGGTAATTAACTCAGCGGTAGAGTGTCTGCCTTACAAGCAGAAGGTCACAGGTTCAAATCCTGTATTACCCACTTTGAAATAAAGCAGGGTCCAGTCCAAAAACAGTATTAACTTTTCTTCTAGTTATTAATTAGAAGAAAAGTTCAATGTGCAGAAGATAAAAGGGCCTATCGTCTAACGGATTAGGACAGAAACCTTCTAAGTTTCCAATGTAGGTTCGATTCCTACTGGGCCTATAACTTTTAACTTAATTTTAATAACTGTATATTCAACTTAATAAAAATAGCCCATTTTTATTAGTAATAATGATTAACTGACATAAATTATTTAGGTACCTACTAAACCGAAATATACATAGAAC
>Ga0233412_10000900_pt1 | contig 16316 bp, 15 predicted proteins | sample Na_anoxic_4_MG_FD_180667 | JGI IMG/M metagenome (GOLD analysis project Ga0233412, IMG submission 180667) | Seawater microbial communities from Saanich Inlet, British Columbia, Canada - Na_anoxic_4_MG | ecosystem: Environmental > Aquatic > Marine > Inlet | place: Canada: British Columbia...
TTTTAATTGTTCCATCTTCGTTGATATCGAGGGGGGAGGTCCCTAAAGGATCCGATTGAGAATACCAAGAATTCATTGATAAGAAAAATGCCATAGGAGCATTACTATCGGAAACTGAATTTCCAGTTTCAGTTTTCCAGGCTGTTAAATATTTCCTGTTTTCCTCTATTATACTACCATTGTCATCTTTTATTTTAATAATACCAACAATTAAATTTTCATGCCCGCCAAGTGAAATAGTTTCACTTGGGTTCTTGATATCCACAAAACCTTTTGTGGCGTTCATATAATTTTTAAAAACTGAAAACCCAAGCAAAATTGGGATTTTATGCGATAAATATGTATCCACGATTTTTAGGTATTCAAGTTCATTGAAATTTTCACCCCCTGTTAAAGTTAATATATTAGCTTTACATTTATCAATTTGATAGTTATTATTCCAAGTAGAAATTGTCTGTGATGGGGGTCCATATGTCAATTTTGAATAAGCTTCCTCCAGTAACAAATCTTCATGTTCGTAAAGTTTTTTATGGTTACTAAAACCAAATATTTTAATATAAGGTCTTCCTTGGTTTGTTTTAGCTGTGAAATTACCAGTAACCCTATACGAAAGATTTTTTACTTTCTCGCCGCCATTAATTTTAAAATCATTTTCTGGTATAATATGAATAGAACTTTGATTTTCAATAACGTTTATTTCCTGTTTAAAAACACTTTTCACTCCTTGATGGATTGAAAAAGTACATTTCGCCGTTCCCGAAAAGCTTGATTTAACAATGTAAATAATAATTTTCGTTATTTGAAATTCTCCTCCAGTAGCAAACGGAAGAGTCAGTTCTCCTTTAGGAGTAAACGAGGATGTCAATCCTTTTTCCGCGTTAACAGACATATTTGGAAGGGCATTAATTTCAATTCCTTCTAAAATACTCCAATAATCCTCTGTATTATAAAGTAATGGCATACCAAATATTTGTTCGGGAACGATTAAATTCGTGTAGGCTAAAAGCGCAGATGACGTTCCTCCGCTTTGATAATACATAAGCCCTGTATTTGATGCCGCACCTGGGAACTCGGTTGAAATCAGAGTTGAATTGGCATATATAACGCTTGGACGTGACATTCGGAATTTTGAACTAAGTTCAATCGCCTTAACGACTTTATTTTCTTCAGTTTCGGTTGTATCGAAACTTGTTTTCAACCATTCTGTACCATCCCCATTTAAAATACCTAATGCAATTTGAACAACAGACCAATTGGAAATCGCATTCGCATAACAAGCGCCTGTTTGCCCTTGCGCCAATGAAAGGATTGGTTTATTATAATTATCAAATTTTTCAAGTAAGTAACGAAAATTGTCAATACTAGCAGGTGTTTGGATTAAATTCTCTGTTCTCGAAGTTTTAAGGGATACGTTCTCGATTTTATCAAGTGGGATTTCCCAAATCTCTTGGAGGTTTTCATTAAAAAAACCTTTTGCAACATTTCCATAATTTGGGGGAAGCAACGGAAGTCTTATTGAACTATCATAATAAAATTGTTCCATATAATTATTCCACCCGGGGTCCTCAAAGGTGGTTACATTGGGCTTGTTAAAGTTAACTCCAATCTGATTCAAATCCGGATTTAGAGCACTTTTTTTAAGTTGGAATTGGGAATCGAAATCATTCTCATCTAATGTATTTTTTTTACGTACAGACCGAGTTTTAAAATCGGGATTGGTTCTATTGATGTAAAATGGCATTTTATTAATTTAATTTATTAAAAAAAATTTATTTTATTAGGATTCCCTATTAAAATAAAATGCGGTCCCAGCAGGTATCGAACCTGCGACCTCCAGATTAACAGTCTGGCGCTCTAACCAACTGAGCTATAGGACCGCTAGTTTAATGTCTTTCCGGACGAATTTTTCACAAATTAAAGCGAATAAATAGACCATAATCTATTTACTCACGAAAACCTGGTTACAGGAATCGAACCTGTGTATCCCAAAGGCGTAACCTTTGGCGCTTTCCCACTTGGCTAAACCAGTTCATGTCCCGGTGACCGGAATCGAACCGGCGACAAATCGATGTCTGCGAATGACCACAGTTTCCTCTACAGTCGACTGCTCTTCCAACTGAGCTACACCAGGAGACCATGGAGATGACGGGCATTGATCCCGCTACCTTTCGCATGCAAAGCGAACGCTCTACCATTTGAGCTACATCCCCATATTCCTTTCCACGTTTTATATCTTGAAGGGAATTAAAAAAAGATATTGTGACCAGAGTGGGGTTCGAACCCACGCAGCTTGCGCTAGCAGATCTTAAGTCTGCCCCCTTAGACCACTCGGGCATCTGGCCATTGCTCATACTGGGGCTCGAACCCAGGACCTTCCGCTCATAAGACGGACGCTCTAACCAACTGAGCTATACGAGCTTTTTATAATAAGTTTTAATTTTTAAATTAATATTAATTTTTTAATAAAACAATAAAAATGACAGATCAGAATAGTGAATATTCAAATATTCATGACGTAGATTATTCCGTTAAAATTGCATTTGTCGGAAGTGCAAATACTGGGAAAACAACATTGTTTAAATTATTTTGTGATAAGTTGGGATATAGTAATAACATAAATTTCGATGAGAATTGTTCAACAATTGGAGTAGATTTTGGAACTTTAGAGTATTCATATAAAAACGAAAATTTCAAATTTCAATTTTGGGATACTGCGGGTCATGAAAAATTTAGAACCATAACAAGAGCATATTATCGTAATATTTTTTCGATAATTCTATTATTTGATTTAAATAATAAAACGTCTTTCACCGATTTACAATTTTGGATGACGGATATTCGTCGAACAAATGAAAATGTTAAAATTATTCTTATCGGAAATAAGAATGATTTAGAAAAACGGGTATCCAACGAACAAATTGATTTTTTTTGTAAAACTTGGAATATACAAAATTATTTTGAAATTTCGAGCAAAATTTATTATAAGGAAAATAAAGATCTTAAATACATACTTAACTGTATACCAGTAAGTATTCGCGAAATTATGAGTCATGAACATTCTAAACATACTACCCAAAATTCTGAAAGTTTTAATAAAAACATTCAGGGACTTAAGGTTCATAAAAAACCTCAAGAAGTTGTTGTTAAAACAAAAAAATGTTGTTTTTATTAATTTTTAATTAATTTTTTTAAATTTATAAAAAAATGGGAAATTTTCTAAATTCAGGGAATTCACATAACGACGAAGATCATAGCCAGAAGTTGTCTGCATATACTTATGACATCAAAGACGAAGAAATCGAGCAAGAAATTATTGATTCGACGTTTAAGAAAAATTGGTATTTTTATTTTGGAAATAGGTATAACGAGAACATAATAGAGGCTGAATAAAAATTTAAATAAAAATTTAAATAAAAATTTAAATTTTTGAGAGAAAAAATGAAATATGAAAAAAATTAAATAGAAATATTAGCTTTGTCCATGTCAATTGCTGTTTTTTCTGAGATTCATTTTAGACAAAATTTAAATGCTAAGTTTGTATACGGAAATGTGAAAGCCTCACATTTGTGGTTAAATGAAGATGGACAGACTGTCGAATGTACCGCAGTTTTTATTCCTGAGAGGTTTTATAGAAGTGGATTCGGTGAATTAAATCAGGAGAATTTAGAGAAGTATCTCCATGAAAATAAATATTATCTTTACCCGGATATGGAATTTAGAGGTATCGTAGTTAAACCTTGTTAAATATTAAAAATTGATTTTTAACATTTTGAATTTAAATTTTTTAATCATTCTATGGAACAAATTAAAATTTTAATTGGTTTTGAAGGTGTGAAACCCGATGAATATATTTTCCCCGTTACTATTGGGAATTCCGAGTCTGAAACTAAAGCAAAACAATCAATTTTTAATCTTTTGAATCTAACCAAAAAAAGTGGAGGAATTTTTAAAATTCAGGCTCCAGAAAAATTTATGAATGTATTATCCGAGTTTCTTGAACAAAAAAGTAAAGATAAAATCCCAAATGATAAAATCAGACGGATTTTATCCGATGAACATAACCACTCGTGTTCCGAATGGGGAACCTATAAAGAAAAGATTGTAAATTCTGATCATACTTACAATAATGGAATTTTAATTGGAGGGAAAACTGGTGAAGGATCAGATGTTAAATTTGAAAGTATTGAAGCTTTTGGTTATTTCAATAAAAATATAATTGTTGTTCCTTCTCATTTGTGGACTTTTGAAAACCCCGGTTTTTTTATCAATAAACAATTTTTGTTTTTAAAATATGATTCAAACCTTGAAACGTCAACAAAAGAGGGTGCAATAAATTTTCTAAACGATTTAAAAATTGAAATGATTTCAATTGTTAAAAACTAGGGCAATTGTTTTCGGATTCCCAATAATCCAAAATTGATTCACTTTTTTCGTATAAAAGTTCCAACAATAATTGCAAATGCAATACATAATTGAATTACCATTAAACAGCAGCCTAAAGTTGTATAAAGTATTTTGTATGTATTTTCTCTTTTCATTTCTTTGGGGGTTTCTTCCGGAGTTGGGTTTTCAACCGCCGAACTGATTCTTTCGTAATATGGAACAATACTAACACCTGCAAGAATTACAGAAATTAGAATTAATGTAACAGCAAAAATTCCAGAAATTTTACTGTTCATTTCCAAAGATTTTACACGTGTCATATGGTAAAAAAGTAAAGAAGTTGTCATTAAAACGAATGAAGCCATCAGCCATTCGACATAAAGATTTTCAGGAAACCAAACATTGCTTGACATATTTATAAATTAGATTTTAATTTATAATTTTAATCTTTTTAAAAAATTATAAATTCTAAATTATAAAAAACATGACTACATTAAAACAATTTATTACCCCCTATCCAAAAAATTCATGTGATTCATGTTTTGGAGACTGTGGGGAAATTCCATTCGAAGGCTTGATTCATCCATTTGATAAAAACTCTCAACCACTCAGTTTAGCCAATGAATGTCCAATCGCTTCAGAATTTACTAACTTTAACTGTGTTGACAGACGTTTCACAAACTTTGATCGACAACCGGTGTTACCACATCCACAAGGGGAAACTATTTTAAATAATAATTTTGGATTGGGTCGAGATAAAGCTTTTTTCGAAGTTGATTGTGGAAGTGACAATCTAAAACATTGTTCAGGGACATGGGCAGTTCGTGACGATGCAAGAATCCATAATAACGCTTTAAACCAAGCAATTCTACTTGATAAACCCCCGTTTTCTGGTCATACACCACTTAATGAAGTGTATTCGTCAAGATTAGATAATTATGGAAAAACTTTTTATAATACGTATGATCAAATTCATTCGGGTCAAATTCAATATTATGTAAATCATAGTTTAGAAAATCCGCTTTTCCAACCAGTATTTCAAATAGAAAGCGATGTCGCTAGTAATATATTCAAGGACCCAATGGGTGCCTTAAAACCGGAGTATAAAAGAAACCCATTAAGCGTAGAACATCGTAATATTTCCGAATATTCATTTGACCGGGATAGTATGTCATTTCGTGAAGATATAACTTCGAGGAATATGGCACAGATGAATCAAAGAGATTGGAGCAAAGCTTGGAAAAATGTTAATAAATAGATATTTTTAACATTTAATTTTTCGGTACGCACTTTGGGTAAATTACTGTGAGCAGTACGTGCCTTCTTCCCCATCTGACACACATTGGTCGGGCGGGGGCAACAGGCACCATCAGTACACCGCGGCGCGTTGCAAATTGGTGAACATACACCGATCCATGAAGGACATTCGCACCCCGGTGGACAGGAACTGCCAAATGCTCAAAACTGTTTTCCACAAGCAGCATTCGAATTATTACCCGAAATCTGTTTTTCACTTAGAGAGGGATAACCTTCACTGCAATCTTTTTTGTTAGTAAAATGCAAGATAAAAGCGGTTAACCCAAGAACTGCACCCGTGAGGATAACTAAGCCAAATACTCCTTGAAGAGCTTTATTATTATTTTTAGGAGATTTTCTTTTCATGTTTTAAATAAAGAAATATAAAAATAATTTGATATTACCTTTTTAGTGAAATTAAATTCAAAATTTTTCTTCTCCACTTAATTTTTACTTTTCTCAAAATTTAAAATCTAAAGGAAAAATTAATATATATAAATACATCATTCCCTGGCCAGATGCCCGAGTGGTCTAAGGGGGCAGACTCAAGATCTGCTAGCGCAAGCTGCGTGGGTTCGAACCCCACTCTGGTCAAAAAGCCAACATACAGCAAAAACCGTAAATAAATACATACAATAGTTGGTTGAAAATAGGTTCGATTCCTATTCAGGCGAAACCCTGGTTTGGAAATTAAAAAACTAGAATACAAACAGCGAAAAAAATAAAATTTCCAATTTTCAAAAGTATTCCGGATAAAAATATAAAAATATAAAAAATATAAAATAAATAATAAATAATAAATAATAAAAATTCAAAAAATTCAAAAAGATTCTTAAACAAATGTTTAAGGAGCAACACTTCTTATTCAAGTTTTTGGGTCACAAAAAAAATTAGTAAAGAAATGTATAATTGGTTAAAAAATTTTTGCATAAATACGCTTTGTAACAAAAAGCCCTTGTAGCGTAATTGGATAACGCGTCGGACTTCTAATCCGAAGATTGCGGGTTCAAATCCCGTCGGGGGTTTTTAAATTTTAATAATCAACATCGTGAATATTAAAATTTATATGATTTATTTGGTTTCGATGAAAAAATCTGCATGTGAATTTATACATGATTGGTTTTTTTTGAGAATTAAATTAAAAAAGGGGTACTTTGAGATTTTGCAATTACTTTGTTTTTTTCATCTAAAACTGTTAGAATAATTACATGTGCATGAATTTGAAATTTAGGGGCACAGAAAGGGATATACGTTCTTAATTTTGCAGAATTTTTTAAGGTAAATTTTTCCAATTTTCGTATTCCATTTAATTTTATTCCGCAAACAACTCCATTCCGATCAACATAAAAAATTTCTTTATAATTTTCAAGTTTTTCCAATTCATGCACATGTAATTTCCCTTTCCAATGAACAAACTTACAAGACCCATTACACATATATGTACAAGTTGTATCGACGATTTCAATAATAATAGTTTCAGTCTGTTTAGGTAAATTTGACCATTTAAACGGGAGCGTGATGGTAATCTTGTCGTTTAATGGGGAATTATTAAAACATTTAAACATTTTCTTATCAATTTTACCGCATTTCAAAAACTTTGGAGGAATAAAAACAGAAATTTCTTTTTTATATAATCCTAATTTTTTTTTATCAACACAGTTATTCATTTTTATATTAAAAATTTATATAAAAATAATAAATTAAAACTACATATCTTTTAAAATATCTTTTGAGGCTTGATCCCAAATTCGTGTAAAATCTGGTCCTTCTTTGTTAGTAAAAAAATCTCGAAGGTTTTCGGTAAAATTTGCATCATGTGTAATTGAAACCATATTAATCCAAAAAGGAATATTGCAAAAATCCTTTTGGCGATTCTCAACAAAACTATGGGCTTCTCCTGAACTTTTCCCATTTACTATTTTAACACCAAACTTTCCTTTTTCCCAGAATTGTTTTGTAAAACATAGACTAGCTTCAGGCGCGCCTGTGTAACCACCATGAGTTTCGACGATATGACTTTTTTTTGTTTTTGTATTATAAACTCCCAATGGTAAACTATAACAAACTGGTTTTGTATAATGTTTTAAGATTCTAATTTTTGCCAATATGCTATCAGGGGGATAATAATCGTCATCATCCATGATGCAAATATATTCGCCAGTTGCAAGTTCAATACTGTAATTTCGTTTTTTAGCAATATCGAATCCTTTAATGTAATCGGAATTACTAAAAAGTTTGGGATCACATCTCATATATTTAACATTTGGAGTATTTGGAATTAATTCAGTTAAATCTTCAGCATCTTCATCATCGATGATTAACCAATCTAATTTCTCACGGGGGTAAATATAATTTATCCAATTATTAACTGCGAGTGGAAAAGTTTTTTTTCGGTTTCTAGTAATTGTAACTACGGAAACAGTTGGTAATTGGTCTAAGGTAAGGTTCGGAACATCAAGAAAGAATTCATTAGTTTCTTTATTATGAGTTAATTCCACCTTTGTTGAAAACCATTCTAAGGGTTTATAATCTTTTTCATCAAGTTTTTGTTTTTTCTTCTTTTTATTATTTACTCTTTTAGGCATTTACGCTAATTGTTTTTATATATATCTCTCCAATTTATAAATATAAATATAAATAGCATACATATATATATATACTTTAAAATTATGGAAAACCATTCTTTATTTGAAAATAAAACATGTATTGAAGGTTGTTGTTCTTTTATAACATCGGATTTTACTTTTTGTAAAAATAAAACACGCCGAGTTTCAAATAAAAAGGCAGGAGCTTTAATTTATGATAATAAAAATGCAAAAATATTACTTGTTCAGTCAAGAGGTAACTTATGGGGAGTACCAAAAGGAACTTTTGAAACCGATGAGAATTGTATTTCATGTACAATAAGAGAAGTTGAGGAAGAAACTGGAATTAAAATTTCCGAGGAATTTTTTGAAAATTTAGATAAGCAAAGTTGTCTGAATATTTACGGGAATGGGTATTATTTTTATTATCCAATGACAATTACAGATGTAAAACCAAAGATGACTTTAGATAACGATGTTAATGCGATTGGTTGGTTTAAATTAAAATGTCTTCGTGAAATGGTAACTCTTGGATATATAAAATTAAATATACCAACCAAGAAATGTCTAAAACATTTTATTGGGGTTAATTTTGAAAAATTTTAAAAAATTTTAAGAATTTCTTTTGCTTCTAAACGTTCTTCCGGATTTTTTTGTAACGAGGCATTTAAGATAAATTTTGTGTCTTCAGAGAAGTTCTTTACAATTCTTTCATGGTTTTTTAGAAGAAAATCAAAATCGAAGGGAATTTTTTTATTCGTTAAATTCAAAATGAATCTCTCACCTGCGTTCATATAAAGAACGGTCATTCCAGCGGACCAAATGTCGCATTTATAATTGTAGGTTTCTCTTTTAAGGACTTCTGGTGCCGCAAAAGAGAAAGTTCCCCCGGATCTTTTTATTTTATACGCGTTTGTTGCTAATCCAAAATCACATAAAATAGCTGAATATGTATCTTCTTTCGAGGCAATTAAAAAATTTGCCGGTTTAATGTCCCTATGAGCAATTTCATTTTCATGACATTCTCCAATTGCTGTAAATATATCATATGAAAAAGTATTTTCCCAATTTAACGAATGAGTTCTTTTAAAGAATCCATGTAAATCACCCATCGGATAATACGGAAGTAAAACTCCTTGTTTATCTAAATAACTAACATTTTTATCCAAAACTTTTATAATATTTTTATGTTTTAAACATTTTTTTTTTAAAATTATGCTAATATCGGAATTTAACCTACAGTCATAAATTTTTGCTGCAAACTTACGACCTTGTTCATCTTTTGAAAGAAAAACCGACGCCTGTCCCCCCTTTCCTAATAATTTTAAAACTTTTAATTTTCCAAATTTATTACTAAACAAGTGAGACAACATTATTATATTAATTCAAGATTCATGTATTTAAAAACTTTTTTATTTTTTGAATATAGATGCACCGGATGCAATCATTCCCCCGCCAAATCCAAATATTAGGTATAATAAGAAATAAACTAAAATGGCAGTTGTGAAAGTTGCAATAAAAGTAATTAATCCCTGGACAATAGGATCGAGTTGAAGAGATTGAGATGTTAAAATTCCCTTCATTTCAACTGCAACAAGAGCAATAAGGGCAGTTGCAATTGCATTTAAAATAAAAGCTTTTGTATAAGTTGTTGAACGCAACCCTTTAATTAATGGCATTTTTAATATAAAAATGAAAATTAATATAAAAATTTTCTAAAAAAATCGGTTATGAGTTCATTATTTTTAGAAAATTTGACATCTGAGATTATCACTGAAAATGTTGCAAAATTGCAAATTCAGACTTTTAATAATTTTTTGACCAACGAGCTTTCGGGAATTATCGCCGAAGAATCTCCAATCACGGTTGAAATTTCAAAAACACAAACATATACAGTATTTTTTACCGGCGTTGAAGTTGACAAACCTTATATAATTGAAGATGATAGAACTGTTCGCGAGATTTACCCAAACGAAGCCCGTTTGAGAGATCTAAATTATGATTCTCCAGTATGTATTAACATAAAAACTGTTTTTAGGGACACTTTTACAGGTGAAACTGTTGAGGAAGAACATAATCGAGTTTCGATTGCGCGACTGCCGATTATGTTAGGAAGTTGTAAATGTTATATGGAGAGGAAAACCCCAAAACTTTCCTATGATCATGGAGAATGTATTGAAGATAAAGGTGGGTATTTTATAATTAAAGGGAAAGAACGCGTTATTGTTGCACAAGAAAGAGCTAATTTTAATAATATTAACATTTTTCCAAATAAAAATACAAAATATGAATATATTGCCGAGATCCGTTCAATGTTCCAAAATAATAACCAATCTTTATTAATTCAAGCAAAGATTTTCCCTGGTTGTAAAGGAGTTAATTTTTCACTCCCATTCATCCAAAATGACATCCCTGCTGGCGTTGTTTTTAAAGCATTTGGTTTCACTGAGAAAGATTTCGATATGATTATTGGGACGTTTGATCCAAGTGCGCAGGTTAAATTTGCGATCGATCAAATTAAAAGAGCATCACATTTTGTAAAAACCCAGAATGAGGCGCTTGAGTATATTGGAAAATTTTCAATGCATTTAATCTCAAAAGATAAAAAAGACATTTATAGTAGTCAGATTTTGAATATTGAGTTGTTTCCCCATCTTGGAATTAAATCTACAGAAAAAGAAAAATGTTTGTTTCTCGGGCTTATGGTAAATAAGTTGATTTGTACTTCGCTAGGAATAATTATTGAAGATGATCGGGATAATATTTCGAATAAAAGAATTGATGGAACTGGGACTTTGATCAAGGACCTGTTTAGAGCGGCTTATAAAAGATTCATCCGCTCGATAATTCCTCATATTCAAAAAAGACCAGATATTATAATTGCTTTAACACGGGGGATCTCCATAACTCAAGGTTTAAAGACCGCTTTTGCGACTGGAAATTGGGGGATTCAGAAAAATTCTTATATGCGAACTGGTGTTTCCCAGATTTTAAATCGCCTTAGTTTTAGTGGTTATGCATCTCATTTGAACAGACTTATTATTCCAATCGGAAAAGAGGGTAAAAATACAAAGATTAGACAACTTCATTCGAGTCAATTTGGATATATTTGTCCGTGTGAAACGCCTGAAGGGCAATCGGCGGGTATTGTGAAAAATTTCGCTCTCAGTAGTATCATCAGTGTAAACCAGAATGTTATTGGTATTTTATCCATCCTTAAAACGGTGAAATATATTACTATGCTGAATGCGTGTGATGAAGGAATTCTGACGGACGTTAGGAATACAAAAATTATTGTTAACGGAATTTGGTTTGGAGTAACTTGTGAAGTTGGTTTTGTTCTTAAAGATTTATTCTCCAAACGTAAAGCCAATCTTTTACATTTTCATGTAAGTATTTCATATAAGAAAACGACGAAAGAAATTTATATTTTCGGAGATAGTGGAAGAATCCTTAGACCATTATTTGTTGTACAAAAGCAAGGAGATAGACAATTTATTCCCTTTGATGAATTTATTTCACAAAAGTATTCGCTTGCCGATTTGCACGAAAAAGATTATATTCGTTACATTGATAGTTACGAAATTGAACAAAATGTAATTGCTATGTTTCCAAAAGATCTTGAAGTTCAAACTATTGATTACAGTTACTGTGAAATATCCCCTGCACTTCTTCTTGGAACATGTGCGAGTATTATTCCATACCCAGACCATACACAATCTCCTCGTAATACCTATTACGCGGCCATGGGAAAGCAAGCTCTTGGGGTATTTGCATTATCAAATCCTGTCCGATGTGATACCGTTGTGCATCTTCTTCAAAGTCCTCAGAAACCGATTGTATCGACCCGTCCAGCAAAAGATCTTAAATTTAGTAAAATGGCATCCGGTTTAAATTGTGTAGTTGCTATTCTTTGTTATGGAGGTGGAAATCAGGAAGATTCTGTTTTATTAAACTCAAGTAGTATTCAACGAGGTATGTTCAGATCTTTTGTTTTTAAAGTAATTTCATCCGAAGAAAAAAAAAGAGGAACAAATAGTTTTGAAAGTATAGCAATTCCTAATTATCAAACACAGGTAAAACCGTTCAATTACAATAAATTATTAAAGAATGGAATTGTCGGAAGAGGTGAAAAAGTGGTTGTTGGAGATGTAATTATTGGAAAAGTTGTTACCAAAATCGAAAAAAATGGAAAAGAAACCAAAAAAGATAATTCTGTAATAATTAAACACGGGGAAGAAGGAATTATTGATAAAGTTTTTATTACTACAACATTGGATGGCTATATTCATGTAAAAGTTAAAATTAGGTCTCAAAGAATTCCCGAAGTCGGAGATAAGTTTGTTTCCCGTCAAGCTCAAAAAGGTACTTGTGGACAAATCTTGGCCCAGGAAGATATGCCTTTTTCCGAACGTGGTATCGTTCCAGATATTATCGTTAATCCTCAATGTTTGCCATCACGGATGACGATCAATATGATTCTTGAGCTCCTAGGTGCCAAAGCAGCGGTCCTTTCTGGCGATGAGGTTGATGCGACGCCTTTTAGCGAACATAGTGTTGGTATTGTTGATTCCTTAAAAGAAAAATTAGCAAAAAGTGGTTATGCACGAAATGGTAATGAGATTTTGTATAATGGATATACTGGAGAACAACTCAAGGTAGAAATTTTCACAGGACCAGTTTACTACCAACGATTGAAGCATCTTGTCGCAGATAAAATTCACGCTCGTGATATGGGGAATGTTCAGAGTTTGACACGACAACCATTGGAGGGGAGATCAAGGGATGGTGGATTGCGGTTCGGGGAGATGGAGAGAGATTGCTTTTTCCTATCGGCTCCCATTTCCCTATATTCAGGTCGAAGTATTAAGATTGGGAAAATGGTTGATTGTAATTGGGATGTCTTATCATGGTCAGAAAAAAATCAATATATTGAAAAAGATCAACAAACCGCATTCAAACATAAAGGTATGAAACCATGTGTCGAATTAACATTACAAGATGGTCGTAAAATTACATGTACACATAATCATCCTTTATTGACGAATAAAGGTGATTGGGTAATGGCAAATGATTTTGATTTAGAATCTGATAAACTTGTTGTTGGTAAATCGGGACCGGATTTAGATATTGAAGAAGAAATCAAAGATTGTAATGGATGGCATCTAGAAATGCCGACAATACATCTTAACACCCATAATAAAAAAGAATTGTTGCGATCACACGCATTTGCCCGTATCATCGGTATGCTTATAACAGATGGTCACGTCACGAAAGATGGGTTTGGTTGCATTTATCTGGGTCACAAACTTGATGTAGAAAGTTTTTTGTATGACTTGTCTTTATTTTGTGAAACGAAACCAAATCCAGCAAAACAAAAACATTGCTATACAATAACTCTTCCAGTAGAACTTATGCATAATATTAACTGTTTGCAAGGTATTGTACGTGGGGCAAAAGTCAATCAATCGGCAATTCTTCCAGAGTTTATCAAAACCGCGCCAAAGCCAATTATTCGAGAATTTTTGGGAGCATTTTTCGGAGGTGATGGTCATTCATGTGTTCTTGGTATGCATCGCGGCAAGAGAGATATTCTGTCAAGTGTTGGATTTAGTTGGTCACGAAAATCAGAACATGTTGACTCGCTTGTACAAGTACAAAATGAAATTGGGGGTATGTTAGAAATGTTTCAAATTAATGGAATTACTATTACAAAACCAAAAGAAATATCCGACAGCAAAAGAAAATCAAATGTAGATCAAGATCGTAAGTTAGTGGATAAAGTTTATGAATCAAATCTACATATTTCTATTGATTATTTGATCAAATTTTATGAAGAAATTGGTTTTAGATATTGCTGTCATAAATCACAACGTCTTGAAGCAAGTGTTGCGTACAAACGCCTACGAACAGAAGTTTCAAGGCAACACAACTTGCTGACTACTCGGGTAGACGAATTAACCGGATTCACAGAAATTCGAATCGGTCCAGACAAAACATCACCAATCAATACAAAGGCAAAACTTAAAATGCCTATATTCAAAGCCATTTCTCATGCATGCACAGAATTACAAAAAACCGAGCCAATTGTACATCTGTATGGCATACCAACAAGTAAAGATATCAGTGATCATTTACAAAAAGGTACAGAGTTTAGTAAATTTAGAGGGTCGAAATTCCCCAATGCAAGTGAATTTTTAACAGAAATTGGTGCCATTGATTGGTTTAAAAATGAAACAGAAAAAACACCGAATTATGGAGTGTGTTGCGATGATAATGGGTTGGGTTCTATGTATATGAGAGTAATTGATCGTCGAAACGTTGGAGAACAAGAAGTTTGTGATATTACAGTGAAAAATAACCATAATTTTTTGGCAAAAGGTGTTGTTTCCCATAATTGTATGATATCTCATGGTACTTCTCGGTTTTTGAAAGAGAGGTTGTACGATATGTCGGATCCGTACCAGATTCACGTTTGTGCCAATTGTGGGGTAATGTCTGCACATGTTGATTCATGTCACGCTTGTAAATCTGATAATATTAAGTTGACAATTATTCCATATGCGTGCAAATTATTATTCCAAGAATTGTTGGCCATGGGAATTAAAATCAATCTTACACCTGAGAGTTGAATTTAAAGATAAATTTATATATATATAAAATTTATTTTATGAAGAAGATTCAAAACAAACAAGAAACTTTTCCGAAAGGCTTTTATTGGCCAGAATATGTAATTTATGAAACACGTAAATTTTATAGAGGTAAAACTTTTCCCAATTTTGCTTTTTATCCAGAAACAAGTAAGGGTGTAATGCCGCATAATATTGTTTTGGACAAACAACAAGCAATAAAGTGGTTTCTAAGTCAAGAATAAGAATTAAAGGGGATTGGGTAAAAAGTTATTTATTAAAAATAAATAACTTTTAATTTGAGGTTTAATAACATACTATTTAATTTTCTTGAGATAAAAAATCACATTTATTAATTGCGTTTATTGTATCTTCTGCAGCATTCGGACCCCTAATCGATCCTATACAACTATTGAAACAGTCTGCAGCAGGTGCCTTACAATCCCCGCCACACCCTTCAAATGGAATTATTAAATAACTTGGATACTCTGAGTTGTTTCCAGCAGTTGCGCCAATATTTCCATTAATATCTGAAATATCACGTGGATTCTTACTGTTAATTCCAATTGGTTGAATTAAATAACACGCTTTTTCACTTTGCCCTTGTAAATTTTTTACAACCGCTTGTGTTTGTGATTGTTTACCTCCATAATTTTGACAATAAAATCTCCATGGGATCGCGGCCCCCATTCTGTTTTTACTTGGATCATTTATTTCATGAATCGCAAGGGAATAAGGAGGATTCCCCCATGGACCATCGCCACAACCAAACTGGGAAGTTGTTGCCCATCCTTGCCATTGACCGTCTTCTGAGTCACATGCACTCGAATTTAAATTGACTTTGTCATTTTGGGGACTGGAACTACAATTATTTATTGTTCCCTCGCCTGGTGGAGTCCCCCCACAACCCCATTCCATTTTACATAATTCAGATTGAGATAGATTTCCATCGCATGAACAATTGACTTTTTTCCATCTTACTAAAATATTCGAGGGAGCATTAAGCATGGAAATATTTCCTGGCCCTTTATTATTATCTGCGAATAATTCCCAGTAAGGTTTATCTGCTCCGATATCAAAATGCATATTATTTCCACTACACCAATTAATATGTTGACCAGATTCTGCAGCTTCTTCATTCCAGGTCCCATCTTCTTTAATTGCAAATGGTTGGGAATATTTTGAAAATTCATTTCGTGCATTTTCTGGTAATTTACTTGTTTCATTAACTACGCCGGGATTGTATTTTAATGCGCCATTTTTAAACAAAGCTACCATTCCTGCACAAACAGGATTACCACTTTTTTTACATCCTGCGGATTTGCATTCTTCTAGTGTTTTGTAGATTCCATTCGAACTTTTTTCGCATTCTCCGGAAGTGACGTTGCATAAATACAAACCACTTCCACCACCTCCACCACCT
>Ga0233412_10000901_pt1 | contig 16293 bp, 24 predicted proteins | sample Na_anoxic_4_MG_FD_180667 | JGI IMG/M metagenome (GOLD analysis project Ga0233412, IMG submission 180667) | Seawater microbial communities from Saanich Inlet, British Columbia, Canada - Na_anoxic_4_MG | ecosystem: Environmental > Aquatic > Marine > Inlet | place: Canada: British Columbia...
ACTTATATACACAGTGGAAGCAGATGTAAGGTAAGGGTAGTTACCGCCAGTACCCCACACAGTCTCTTGGGTGCCATTTATGTCAGGATTAAACCCAAACTTGTATATGGTACTAGCCCCAGCTACCTGACCTTTTGATACTTGTAGCTCGTAGGGTTCTTGAACTGCCATAGCGTTTCTCAGTGCGTTATCTAGCTGGTTAAAGTAAATACGCAGTACTTTGTTAAACTCTTCAAACGACTCTTGGTCGTATACCTGCGGAGGATACGGTAGCGCCGGAGCACGAAACGGTACGTCATACCTAGTATTGTCTACAGCCATTATCGTCTGCCATCAGGTCGCATATCTATACGGGGAGAACCTAATTGCCAAGTAACTCCAATATCGCTAGATTCTACCTTGATTGATAGCTGCCGTCCACGCACTCTAGTATATAGTTGATCTGTAAACTGCTCTATAGGTAGCACTGCGGTGCGCGTTATTGAGCCGCTGTTAGACCCTCCTACGGACGTGGGGTTGTTATACCCTGCACCAGAATCTGTTAAGGGGAGCAATGTCATAGTAGCACTGGGAGACCCTGCTTCGGAGTCATCAAACCGTATGTCAGGTATTATACGCCATATAAACGCGAACTTATGTCCATCGTCTAAGTCAAACTGCGCGGAGGTAATATAGGCAGGGATAGCTGCTGTAACCCCTGTTTCATTGTCGTCTACGCCCTGTTCTTGATTTACTAAGTTGTAGGTGTATGTAGCTGCTAGAGGATTGGTACGTAGTCCAGAGTCAAGCCACGCACTACGCGTCATAGTGCCGTAGTACCATACCTGTTCTAGATAGTTATACACTACATACCTGTCAGCAACCAGAGAATCACTTGAACAGTAGAACCACCATATTTCATGGTACGATTCATTAGTTCCTGCAAACACGGAGTCGTACTGTTCTTCGTTAAAGTCGTTAAACACAAACTTACGTAGGTCGCACTTTAGGGGTTTAGTACGGCCATCATACATGTAGAATTTGTCTCTACCCATCCAGTATGCTACGCCATTGGCGTATGCCACAGCGTTTTGAGAAGCGGTAGATATGTTCTCTCCTACCAACTGCGCAGTCCATACCACTGGAGCGCCCACGTACTGTAGTGAATACAAAGCTGAGTCAGTCCACACTAGTACTTCCTGACGTGCTTGTTTGGCGGCCACGATTCTTGAGCCATTAGACAGTACGAGATCGCCTGCTTGGTTTGTTGCGCCGGGAGTCCAGTTAGTAGCATCTTCTTGATCTGACCACCGAATAAGCATAGGGTTCTGGGTAGCACTACCCAAGGTGTTAGCTCCAAAACAAAATACAAACCTGTTTATATCAGACACTAAAATAAACTTTTGCGTAGTGGGTACATTAGACGCGCCCGATAGGGTAGATAACTCTACACCCACATTACTTACTCCACCACTAGCGTCCCAAAAATATATGGGGCCATCACCGTGCGAGAACAACAAATCTTCTCCAAAGTTAGCCTGACTCCATATCCGTATGGACTCTGTAGAAGATGCACCCGTGCTCCACGCTCCAGACCCCCACGTACTTGCTCCCCAACCTACTAGAGGGGTGGCTTGCGCAGGGCCGATATTTATCTGGTAAACAGCAGTTACAGTACCCCCACCCGTAGCCGCGCTAGAAGCTGTACTAGAAGCTGTTATGGTGTATGAACCAGAAGACACTGTTTGGATTTGGAACTCGCCATTGAGGGTCAACCCGCCAACTGCGGAAGCGTTACTAAACGTAACAAAGTCTCCAATCGTGTAGCCCGTCGCTGCATCTGTAACAGTCACAGTAGCCGAACCAGATACGGTGGTAAACGGGTTAGTCAGCGTATTAGTAGCGCGTATGGGAGTTATATTGTAGTACAGACCGCCCTGTTCAATATAGAACTTTAGGTTCGTGCCTACCCCCACGAGGTTTTGGCCGCTCAGAGTTACCCAGTTCCATAAAGAACGGCATACTCCATCGAATACAGACGTAGATATACGCTGCCACCCACCTATCTTTTCCGGCGTGCCTTGACGAAACCGTACTTTATCGCACTCATACCATCCACCTTCACTGGTGTACCTAGTATTCTCGCGGTTTACTCCGGCCTTTAGCTGTAACTTCTTTAGCGGCATATAACACCTATGTACGTTCTAGTAGCACCAGACTACGGGGGTAGTATCTCTAGTGTCTACGTGGATAAAGGTTTTCGCTACACCTATACCATTAAATCCCATTGATTGCGCGTTCTTAATGATAGCATACGACTGACTACCATTGGACACTTTGATGTCGCAGGCAATCCCGCGTGCATGGGTGCCCGGATTTGATTTTCGCGCCTCTATGCTGTGGCTGGGGTCTCTGTAACCGCTGGTGATAATAAAGGGAAAACCACACACATGGCGTAGCTCATCAAGTTTTATCAAGAAATCGTCACTCATCTCGTTGTTGCCGGTCTCCTGACAGTCGAAGTCAGCCCGATTAAAGTACCTCATTTACGCATACCCATTAGTTTGCTCGCACCTTTGATGCCAAAGCTAGCGGAAATAGCCACAAACAGTAGATACTGATACCATTCTGGTAAGTCGTTAAGGGCGGCAAACGCTTCTTTTACTCTATCCACCACGGTCATATCCCCAGTGATAATCGCCCAACCAACCATAAAGATGGGTATCGCTAACACAATTGTCCAAAATTCGTCTTTCCAGCTCGATGCAGAAGCATCAGCCATCTTTGCTTCCCAGTCAGAATCATTCTGAATCACGCTCATTTTGGCTTCGTGCTTTGCTTTTGACTGTTCAGCTTTATTTTTTAGGAACCCGCCAGCTAAATCTGCAATGGGGCCAAGTAGTAGTTTAAGCATTAGTACATTTTCTCCACGCAATACAGGCCAATAATAAGTACATACATACCTCTAGCGACCATATCAAAACGATCAAACTTAGCAGAGCCGTCGTCGAGTCGTTTTTCTATACGCTCAAACTTTTCCTCGATAGCCTTCATTCTTACTGTGCATTCACGTTCGTGAGCCTCCAGCTTTAAAAGTGCTTCCTTAACCGTTGCCATTGAGGGCTCCCAATATTAGTGCGATTACAAAGTAAACGGCATAGCCAAGTATAGCTATCCCAGTGATCTGGATACTATTCCAGAAGAATGCCTTGCGCTTTCGTTCTTGAAGGTAGACTGTCTTTTCCCTCTGGGCGGCAATAGACCTGCGGAGGTCGACAAGTTCCTGATAGCCATCCTTGCCATATTGATACATCAAGAGTTCCCTGAGTTCGCGTTCCATCTGCTGGGTACGCTTAGTCCGAGCGTATGTCTCCATCGCCTCTTGATTGACAGACTTAGCGGCAATGATCTTTTTAAACAGGGGAGGGTTATCAGCCTGTCGCTTATGCTCTGAAAGGTCAGACACAGCACCGTAGAAGCGCCCTATCTGTCCTAGTGTATCCTCTACTTCACGACCAGCAGCTACCATGCGCTTGATAGTACCAAACGCGTTAGTGGCTATGCTGATGGCCGTGACGGGATCAATCATTACCAAGGCACTCCAGCAGTAATCGCTGGTGCTTTGCTGTCTGCGATCTGTGCTGCAATGCTTGCCTCTACAGCGTCAGCGTCTACGTCAGCCTTTACCCACTCGATAACCTGAGCCTCTGTGATGTCAGCGTAGGCTGTGTAGCCGTCAGCATCAGCGTCAGGGGTGAAGCCGCAAGCGCCATAGCTGCTACCTGAGTGTTCTACTTCGCCTACTATTTCGCTATCGCTAGCTCGCCAGTGTGCTACTACAACACCATCATCAGTGTTGCGTTCTAGTGTTGAGATTGTCCAAGTTACTGACATGATTTATTCCTCTAGCGCTGCTACTCTAGCGCGTAATGATTGAATTTCTTTTATAAGCAAGGGCACTAGTTTACTTGCATCAACGCCCATCATTTCTTCACCATCAGGGTCACCACCAACAGCTAGAGGAACGATAGGGGCTAACTCTTGAGCAATAAAACCAAACTCCTCATGTAACCCTCCCTCTATCCAGTCAAACTGCCTGACTTGGATTGCGTCTATCTTGCTTCCTGCATCCCCAGCATCTGCGATGTTTTCTTTTGCTCTTGCATCAGAAAGCACTTGGTACTGAAGTACGTTGTTGGTCATTCTAATATGACCTGCTGCCGTAGAATTGTATTTATTAAATGTTGCGAAAATAGAAGTTGAACTGCCGTTGGTAAAACTCACGTTTTTGTCAGAACTGGTTGTTTGGAAAAGAGCTGTAGTTCCTGTTCCTCCCAATGAAGTATTATTTACATAAAGCCCAATACCATAAGAGCCGCCAGTTAAGTTTACTCTAGATACGAAGGCTCCATATTGCTGTGAACTAGCCACCAGACACTGACCCTCAACGTGCAAATCTTCTGAGGGGCTAGTTGTTCCAATACCCACCCCTGTATTATTAATACGCATTTTCTCTGCGCCAGAACGCAGGAAAGTAGTAGTAGCCGAATTAATGTTGAGTTTAGGGTTTGGACTTGGCGACACGTTTTGTAGGTCTATATCCCCAGTAGTGCTGTTGACGCTTAAAGTAACTCCTATTGGGACATTGGATGGGTCTGTGGCTTCTATAAACAATTGCGGATTAACAGCACCTGCATCGCCAAGATGTAAAAGGCTAGACGGGGCGGCCTGTCCTATGCCTACTCTGCCGGCACCAGTTACCTTCATCCATGTATCAAAACCATCGCCATCATCGTATAAACCACCAACCTCAAAGGCAGTAGAAGCATCATTCTGCCAGCGGTTAGCAACTACTAATCCATGCTCTGTAGATGCGTCAGTCTGATTAAATATCTTTGCTGCCCAATCTCCAGAAGGAAAAGCAGAGGAACCTGCCGAACCCTTTTGAACATGCAAAGGCGCACTAGGCGATGCAGTCCCTATACCCACGCGATTGTTAGTGGAGTCAACTGCTAGGGTGGTTGTGTCTACAGTAAGGCCAGCAAAGGCAGGGCTGTCAGTAGTGGCTACGCCTTGATTTAATGCCTTAACAGACGCAATAGCTGTTAGTTCACTGTCCATTAAAGCGCCAGCAGCAGTTACGTTAGTTGCGTCTGTTACATCTGCATTAGCTTCAATACCATCAAGTTTAGTGCCATCAGTAGCTACATCGCGTCCGTCAAAGGTACTATTAGTTGTTATAGCTCCGGTCATAGCACCACCGGCTTTAGGAAGCGCCGCATTTGCAGTAGTTGTAGTGGTAGTTAGTACGCCATCTCTTGCTGCAATATCAACACCATCAACCGTACCACCTGCTACGATGTTACCTGAGACATCTAAAATGCCATTTACATCGACTGTAGTAGCGGCTATCTGTACTTCTGTGTCCGCGACAATATCAAGCTGTCCATCTGCGCTAGAGTTAATATAAAGTCCACTATCTCTAAACTGTATTTTAGTATCAGTAGTTGTGGTATTCCCAAAACCTAAAGTTTCTTGTAAGGTTTCTTCACCGCCCGAAGCAGTGCTTGCAATTGTGCCATCAGCAGCAATCGTAATATTAGAACCTGCGGTTAGGGAAGCCACTACGTTAGTTGTGTCTGTTACATCTGCACTAGCTTCAATGCCATCAAGTTTAGTACCGTCAGTAGCTACGTCACGCCCATCAAATGTACTGTTAGTTGTTATAGCTCCGGTCATTGCACCACCAGACTTGGGTAGTGCAGCATCTGCCGTAGTACCTTGGGCTGCTGTAGCATAGTCTGAAGAGTCAAAGGCTTTAACTTGTGCTAGGTTAGTAACTTCACTATCCATTAACGCGCCAGCGGCTGTAACATTAGTAGTATCAGTAACGTCTGCACTAGCTTCTATACCGTCCAGCTTAGTTCCATCGGTAGCGACATCTCGTCCGTCAAACGTACTATTAGTTGTTATAGCTCCGGTCATTGCACCACCGGCTTTAGGGAGTGCCGCATCAGCAGTTGTACCCTGAGCAGCCGTAGCATAGTCCGAAGAATCAAAGGCTTTAACTTGTGCTAGGTTAGTAACTTCACTATCCATCAAGGCACCAGCGGTTGTTACGTTAGCTGTGTCTGTTACGTCAGCACTAGCTTCGATACCATCGAGCTTTGTGCCATCTGTGGCTACGTCTCGTCCGTCAAACGTACTATTAGTAGTAATGGCACCAGTCATTGCCCCGCCAGCTTTAGGCAACGCAGCGTCTGCTGTAGTACCTTGTGCAGCAGTAGCATAGTCAGCGGAGTCAAAGGCTTTAACTTGTGCTAGGTTAGTAACCTCAGAATCCATTAACGCGCCTGCGGCGGTGACGTTAGTAGTATCTGTTACATCTGCACTAGCTTCTATACCGTCCAGCTTAGTTCCATCAGTGGCTATATCACGCCCATCAACTGTACCGCCCGCTACTATATTTCCAGAAACATCTAGGATGCCGTTTACATCAACTGTAGTAGCAGCTATCTGTATTTCTGTATCCGCAACAATATCAAGTTGACCGTCTGCGCTAGAGTTAATGTATATAGCTGCGTCGCGGAACTGTACCTTGTCATCAGTAGACACTGATACGTCTGTACCCCCAGTGGTGTTCCCATTAGCTAGTACTTCCGCAAGAGTATCGGATGTGGCTACTTGAGCATCTACGTATGCTTTGATCGACTGCTGTGTGGCAAGAGACACGGCGCTGTTCGAGGCCATGTTGTCTTCATCGAGCACCGCTGTTACCGTCGTGCTAGTACCCAACTGCAAAGAAGTAGTACTTGTTACCGCCTCAACTACGTTAGTCCCATCACAAAACAAGAACATAGTGCGCCCGCTAGGGACTAGAATGCCGGTACCGCCAGATGTTTTTAGGGTTACGTTTTGTCCAGAAGCGTTCTTAGCTATGTATATCTTAGATAGAGTTGGGCATACCACACTACCCGCTCCGGTTAGCTGGGTGCCTGAGTCAGTAAACTCTAGCATTGCACACCTAGATTCGGACGTAACTCCATTAGCAGTGGTTAACGTGTGCGCGTTTGCAGTCCACGAATCAATGACCGCACGCCCCGCTATAGCCTGTTCTACCATAGAGGTTATATTATCGTTTACTACATCCCCCCACGTACCGCTTAGTTCTCCCTGTACAGGTAAGGCTAGTTTTAAAATCGAAGTGTATTGCGTTGTCATTTCTTTGGCCTCACACGGCTATTCTGTTTGTTTAGGCTATACGCACTATGGCGCTTGTAGCGTTACCCGTAGGAAATTGTATAGTAAAAGGGCTGTTACTAGTGCTTTTGTTCGCCCCAAAGTCCAGTACTGCTATGGAAGGGTTGCCCCCTCCTACTTTATATATAAGCGCACCGCGAGCGGTGATTGTAGAGTTTGCCCACGTAGCGTCTGCGAAGTCCAGAAAAGCTGTAGTGCCTGAACCTCCGTCTGTAGGGTTTGTACTAATGGTCAGAGTATACCCGCCAGTAGTGTATCCGTTACCGTTTGCTACTTCATTACTAGTTGTATACGCCGTAGTATCTGCGCCTAAAGAGGCGTCTCCTGTATACAGGGCTACCTTAAAGGTCTGCGCAGTACCACTACTAAAGTCCATCTCTCCGTTTAATAGAGCGACTTTAAAAGAAGTACACATTGCTTGAGCTATAGCCATAATTTAATTCCTTACTTAACAGCTACCTTAATTTGTCCAGACCGATACGAATCCTGACGCAACTTACCGTCACCGAGATTCTTTAGTAGGGCCATGCTTTGTAAGTACATACTCTCGTACTTAGCGACTATATCTTGCTCGCCCTTCATAAACCGGATAGCTTCTACCAAGGCTCCATTTAACAGTGCGGAGTCAAAGTTATTACCTAACCATGAAGTACCCGCAGTTACTATAGACGTAGGGTAATGCCCGTAAATGTGTTCTATTTCATAGTTAACATCGGGGGTGGGAGCCAGCTCTAGTTTAGTGTCGCTGTAGTAAGCATAAAACTTAGGTAATCCGTAGTTAGCGGCGGTATTAACCGGATACGCTTCGCGTAAGAAGTTAACGTCTTTGTTTAGCAGGTACGTGTACGTGTTATTACTTATTACCGCTATGCTGTACGTATACAGGTAGTCGTTGGGTAAAGTATACAGCTTGTTGGTCTGAGCTACTGGGCCTTCATCTAACTTACGCAGGGCAGGTATCTGTACTGAATTGTATATCTTCTGCTCCGCTTGCTCCGTGAACATAGCGAGTTGGTCATCTGTAAACGTGTTTTCACAGATGTCTTGGATATTAGCTTTCAGTTCAGTATAGTTCATAACTTATGCCATTGGGCCGCGTGCGTACAAACCCTTAGTTGCGCAGCCAGTGCCACGAACCTTAACTTTACCGCCTTCTTTATAAGCACTGGTCATCTTATTGCCAGTCTTTTTTGCTTCTTTCTTAGCGGCTGCTTTGCCTGCATCTGTGTATGCAAACTGCTTATTTCCTACTTGTGGCATCTTAATGCTCCTATGAGGTAGTTACAGTAACTTGTCCTATACTACCATTTATTAACAATATGTTGGGGGTTAATCCAAAAGGATCGACTCCCCCACCTACAGGGTTCCAACCCCACTGTATGTCCCTACTACTACTGTTTCCTGATTCTCCTAGGCTTTGGTCTGGTCTAGGATCACGTAACGCTTGTGGATCGTGTACAGGAAACTCTCCTAGCATATTCTGAGGCTGATCTGGATTCCAACACTCAGGGCACGCTTTTAAATTAGTATCTACATTCTTTACAACTAGGTTCTTCAGTTCCTTTAGTTTGTACTGGAACCCACACACGTCGCATAACGCGATGGCTTTCTTATCAGAAGCAAACTGAGTAGCCATGCTTACACGTACCCTATGCGGGGGGTAAACCTAGCCGAGGTCTTCTCTCTATCTTCTCCTGCGGCCAAGGCAAACTGCTCGTCGTACACAGACTTTAACAAGGGCACTCTTTCTGTCATCTCGGGTAGCTTCATGGCTATGTAGTATGCCAGTCCTGCTACTAGGCACGGGAAGAATCTAAAGTTCATATCCGCTGTTTCTACGCCACTACCGGCATCTTGTATGCGGCGCATACGCCAGTAGTACAATACGTAGTCATTAGTATCTGGTAGAGGCCATACATTTACTTTGGGGTTATCCCGCAAACGCTCAATATATAGTTGTATGGGCCTGCCTTGTGTTAACTTGTTAGGGATAGAAGCGTACGTGCTCACACTAATCCGGCTTATGGATAGGTCAGTTTGTGTCGCTGCATTCCCGCTACCCGTGCGTATCTGGTGCTCCAACAAATCAATGGTGTCTGCGGGCAAGTCATAGGGAGTGGTCTTACCTTTAACTAAGTTAATAGTGCCTTCGTCGATAGTCCACATGTTGATGCCGCGATTTTGCCACTCAATAGTAAGCAAGTTCATGGAACGTCTAGCGGTTTTTAAGTCGTACCCAGAACGCATCTCACGGCCCGCTCGCTCAAACGCTTCTTCCGCGATCTCAGTGAACTCCATGTTAAACGCTGTAGAGTTTGATGTAGCCATTATTTTTTTCTCCGCTTAGTAGCCGATACTCGTCTAGGCTTACCTGCTGGTTGTCCTAGCCTTTTCTTTTCCGCTACCTTCTTTGCTTTCTCGGCGCTAGACATCTCACCAGAAGTCTTAGGGGTTTTTTCAGATACGCGCTTAGAAGGGCGGCAGTAAGGTGTTCCCCTACCGTCTCCCTCCTTTCTACCACAAGCCTTTCCAGTCTTCACGTCTTTCCAATCTTCTTTGAACCAACGCTTTAGGGCCGCACCCTTTTCGGTTTTGCGAACTCCTCCACCAGACTTGTAATACGTACGCATTACTTACCAGCCTTTTTCTTCCGGCTCTTAGCAATGGCTCCCGACGCGTAAGCAGACGGGAACACCTTATATTGCTTCTTGACCTTTTTATAGCACGCGTCTTTTACAGTGCCCCCTTCTTTCATCTTTCGGGGTTTACTGCCGCAACCGCAATCGCTCTTCTTGTAGTAGCGTCGCATTACGCACCTTTCATCTTGACCATCTTGCAGACTCTACCACCACGAGCCATACCGCAGCCACGAACCTTACCACCAGCTTTCATCTTGCCTTTACCATCCGCAGCGTAAAAAGGGACTTTCTTACCACCTTTTTCTACCATGTCTAGCTTGCCACCAGCTTTATACTTCTTAGCCATACCACCAGCCATCATCTTCTTGGCAGGCTTATTTTTGGCTTCCATAGCTTCCTTAGCTTTTTTCTCTTCGGGGCTAAGGGTTAAGTTCTGCATCATAGCTTCCCGCTTACGGGCGGCCTTTTGTGCGGGGGTCATCTTGTCAAACTCTTCTTTAGAAGGTACTTTTGGTTCCATCTATATCACCATTTAGATTTATTTGCCCAATACGCCGCAGACATTTTGCCTTTGGCTATATTTTTACCGTGACGGGCTTTAAAAGATTTACGTTTAGCTTTCATCTTAGCGGACTCGCCCTTCTTAGGTTTACCTGCTGTAGATGCGCCTTGCTCACCGTAACGTATTATTTTCTCTTTACCATTCTCACATGCCTTAACTATGTGAGATTTCTTAGCGTGCGAGGGAGTCCTGCGTGGCTTATTGCACGCCATAGCCTTTTTATCGACTTTACCACCGGACTTGTAATAGCTACGCATTAACTATAGAACACTGTAATAGCGACGATATTGGTAAAAGCAGTAATAAAGACATCACTTTGAAAACGTACCCCGTAATCGGGAATATTAACAGAGTGAGAGTCATTAGCTTCAAAATCAATATCTAATAGGGTAGCTCCACCGTTACCATCGGTTATAGTGAGCCGCCCCGCGCCAGAGTTATTAGTCAGTACTTGTACTTGCCTTACTCGCGCTGGCCCTACACCTACCGAGCCTGCGCCAGTAATCCGCTTCGCGGAAACATCAGAACTAGACATAAATGCCTCCTATTAGCTAAGAGCCGCGCCAATAGCAGTTACCCAAGCAGCGCCAGTGTTAATTACGATAGCGTATTCGTTGTTACCAGCGCCGTTATCGCTGACCATATAAGCAGTACCTACAGCTACATCACCAAAAGCTGGGAGGTTAGCAGTAGTTACAACGGGGATTTGAAAGCCGTTGTCCGAACGGACTGGGCCTGAAAAAGTGGTTTTAGCCATTATAAAGTTCTCACATGTGAGGTTAAGGCAAATCTGTCTACATGTCGTCAGTCGGGTCTGTCAGATTCACCGGATTGTTTCCCGATATATGAGAACATACCACAGTGTGTGATTTTACGCAAACATAAAAAAGGGGGCCGAAGCCCCCTTAGTACAGCATGTTACTACGCTATTAAGCGCCGGGCGATCCGTAGATACCCAGTGGATCGGAAACACCAAACGAGTAGCGTTCACGAGCCTTGTAACGGCTGTTGCCAGTATCGAAATCAGCATCCATAGAGGTAGCCATTGGGCTACGTACGAAGTGCTTCAGACCATTTGGCACGTCAGTCATCATAAACCAAGCGTCAGTGTCAGTCAGGTAGTGATTGACTGCATATCCGCCGGGTACTGCGCCGTTAGTCATAATGGCGTTGATGTCGTTATCAGCAGTTCCTACACGACCTTCAGTCTCAAGCAAACGAGTTGCAACAAACTGCAAGGCAGGTGGGATAACTAGCTTCTTAGGCTTGGCCGCGATCAGGAGACCACGCTCATCAGTGTAGCCTGCTACCTGAATGATAGCTGCTTCCAAAGAAGTTTCGTTAAGGTCAGCCGCAACAGCAGGACGGTTGGAGTTAGTTCCACCGCTAACCAGAGGGTGAGAAGTAGAGCATAGAACCTGCCCATCACCGTAGGTAGTGCCAGCAAAAGCGTTGTTCAGAATGTCTGCGCCTTTAACTTGCTTGGTGTATGCCATAGCGCGAGCCAGTGCTTTGGTGTAACGAGATGACAGAGAGTCATACAAGTTATCTTCAATCGCTTCTTCAGTGATTGAGAAACCCATTGCAACAGTTTCGTGCGTGTAGCGTGCGCTCCATGCTTCCTGCGCGTTATCGTACTCGATTGCAGAACCTTCAGCTTTAGTTGGGGCAGAGCCAAAACCAGACAGCTTAGTTTCTTCTTCAAAAGAACGGTCAGAGGTTTCAGTCTCGAAAATCTCTTTGTGCTCTTCGCCATATTTTGCATACTCCAGACCAAATAGTGCGTTAAGTCCGGGTAGCAACTCTTTGAGTAATTGACTTCTTGAAATAGCCATCTAGTTATTCTCCTACGATGCCGGTACCAAACTGGTGGTACGGTAGGTTAAATTTAACCAAGACATCAGTCTTAGCGTCGCCAATGGCAGAACCAGTTTTGGTTACAAAGCCAATCACTTTAAACGCTTTAGTAGCAGTAGCAGTAGTAGCGTCCAATGCAACATTAGACTTACCAGTAGCAGTATTTACTGAAGTAGTGGCGTTCTGTGCCGCAGTCAAAGGAGCGTTGTGCCCAAGAGCAGCCTGAGCGATAGCGCCGTCAGCTTGTACTTGGAAAGTTACGCCCGGATCAGTAATAACGTAAGCAGTAGCGTTAGCAGTGCCTGATGGGTAGTACTGAGCAAAAATCAATTGACCTTCAGCGTTAACGTATTCACAACCAACGAACACACCCAGAGCACCGATAGTGTTGCCACCGAGGTTGTTAGTAGTTGCATCTGCGCCAGTGCCAGAAGCTAGTTGAACATAACCTGCATTAATCTCAACGAGAGAGCCGTAACCGATGTTCTGAGCTACGCCAGCAGGAGTAATAAGAAAAGCATCACGGGCACCAGCATAAGGTGTACCGTCAGCTTTACGTACGGGAACAAACCCGTATGGAGAGGCTGTAGTTGCCATTTATTTCACCTATAAAATAGTTTAATTAAGACCCGCTACCAAAGGTAACTTTCGATCTGCGGTCATTAAATAACGGCATTCGAGGGTCGTTTTCTCGCATTAGGCTGTTGTCAACTGATTGCATTTGCGCGGTACTCTGATCTTTATAGTACGTGTTGCGCTCGTCAACCATTTCAACAGGAGCTTTACACAGCATAAGCCCACCGATTATCAAGTTGTCTTTGAACTTTTCGTTCTCAATAGACACAAGAGTAATCTCTGGGTGATCCGATGCCTTTACTGGCTCCCAACCTTCGCGTAGTTTTGAGGATACGTTAGTGGCGTCTATGTTACCTTGCGTGCTTACACGAATCCAGCGAAATGCGTAGCCCGGCTCGGGGTGAGGCGAAGGCAATACTTCTGGCCTAGTCCAAGCTGCTTTACGGGCCGTTTTTTCACGGGTAACTTCTTCACGTTTGATTCTATTCTCAGCCATTATACTTTCCTCATCTCTTCTGCAACCTTTTTGGCGTATAAATCTAGGGGTACTCCAAGTTTTTTAGCGATAGCCACCTGTGTCTGCGTTAACCTAATTTTCTTAGGTGCTGTGCTCCGCGTAGCGGGTGCAACCACATTAGCCTGCTTCTTACTTGTCCTAACCTCTGATTCTTCAGTTTCCCCAAACTCTTCAGGGAAGGTATTTCGCATACGAGAATTAATAGTCTCGTAGTATTCATCGCTAGTGGTGTCCACACCTTGCTTAACCAGCTTACTGTGTACACCCATAGCATAAGCTGTCATCTCGTCATCAAAGCCGAACCAAGAATTTTCATTTGCCCATTCGGACGCTTTGGTATCTGGCTGAATCGGAGCTTCTTGCGGTATTTGTACAGGAATCTCAGCTTCTTGTAAAGCCTCTGGCTCAAAATCTGCTAACTTATCCGCTTTTATCTTAGCATTTGTTAGCTTTTCTTGCGCATCCAACAGTTTATCTGCATCTCCGGCCTCATACGCTCTTTTGTATGCCCGTTTAGCTAGTAACATCTCTCCACTAGCAGTTTTCTTAGCTTGCTCCAGTAACGCTGCTTGATTCTTTTCGACACTACTCTTTAACTTGTTGTTCTCTTCAACAAGCGTTTTTGCGTAGTTTTCAAACTCCACACGTTCACGATGCGCCGCTTCTTTGGCACGCCGCTCGTCGTGATAACCTTTACTAAAGTGCTGTATTCGTTTGCGTACCTTATCTGAGTAATCTTCTAACTCTTCATCAGTAAGGTCTTCGGGGGGCTTAGATGCTTTACGCCCTCTGTCCGCCTTCGGTATGTCGTCTACTACTTCGACTTCTACTTCGGCTTCTTTCTCTTGCTTAACAGGTTTTTCCTCGACAGGCTCTGATTTGCCAGACAAGTCAATCTCTACTGCGCTAGAGTCCTCTATTTCTATTACCTCATCCTTCTCTTCGTCAGGGAAGGTATACTCAACTTTTTGAAATCCCATTATTTACTCCTCACACTCGTGTAACGCCACGAGGATCGTTTACTACTGCTTCAATTGAGTCATCATTCATTAAACGATACTCAACACCACCTACTTTAAAACGCGTACCAGTATTGGCACGAAACATCACATAGTCGCCAGCTTTGCACCAAGCACCTGTAGGAAAGCGATCTTTATCAGAATACGCCTGCTCACCCATATCAAGGACAAGCCCGATAGTAGACATGATGTATTCGTTGTGCATTTCCTTACTAGACTTAATGATGCCGCTTTCGCCGTATGTATCCTCTACTTCCGGCATGGCTACTAGAACACGGTACCCTACAGGAGTAGGAATTTGGTGGTCTAGTTCTTCTTCACTTTCTGCTTCTTTTGGTACTATCGTTAGATCAGTCATTATCATCTTCCAAATAATTACGCGAGAGGTCATTTACATGATTCAGACAGGAAGTGAGACCTCGTAGCATTCCTGTTATTTCTTTGTACTGAGCGAAGTCTTTAGCCCCACCATTACCTAGAAATTCTGTTGCAGAGGACATATCTTCCTCGATTTTATTCTTGAGCACGTCAAAGACGGTTTTAGCCATGATTTATTCCCTACGTTTGTTTGCAGAATCTGTTGCTGTTTTTATAGCGTCTAGCTTTAATTTAGTCGCATCTTTGCGCCTGTCCGCAGCCATCTTAGCAACGGTTTTTTCGGTATCTAACTGTAGTTCTTGCTCGTCTAACTGTAGCTGCCCCTGATCTATAGCTGCATCAGCCATATCTTTCTGCACCTTACGCTGCAATTCAGCCTGCTTGAGTTGCGCATCGGCTTGGTCTTTCTGAGCCTTACGCTGCACTTCTTGCTGCTTAATTTGTAGCTCCGCTTGCTGCATCTGTACAACGGGATCTTGTTGCTTCTGTTGTGCCTGCTTTTGCGCTGCTTCTTGCTGGTGCTGCTGTGTAAGCTGCCTACCGCCCTCCGCTACTAGTCTAGCCAGTTGTATTTCTGTTTCCTCTGTAAGCTCTTCATTAGGCGCTGGTAGGGGTGCTCCTAACTTCTCTTCCATCTGAGAGCGGTACAAGAACCCTAGGTGCTCCGCTATGTGAGCCTGTAACGCAGCCATTATCTGCTGTGCTTGTGGGTTCTGGCCTATGGTCTGCGCAATCATGGGGTCTTTCATAAACGACTGGTGCGCCGCTATATGTGCTGCATGGTCTTGGTAGATGAACGCTTTTATGGGGGTACCTGTTAGCGCGTTCATGTTTTCGCTTACGGGATCAGTAGGTTTCACATCATCTTCCGTAGGTACTAGCTTGTCAGCGTTCTTGACGCCGAGCACTTCAATCATCTGACGATGTAATTGAGGTAGGTTGTATATCTGGGGTGCCTGTTGCGCCATCTGCAACACTGCTTGGTACTGGACTACACGTTGCGCCATAGTAGAACTGTTAGGGTCACTAACAGGGATTACATCGACCATAGCGTAGTCAGCTTGACGGGCGGCTACTTCGCCTCTGTTAGGCATGTAGTCGTATTCCACTGATGCTTCTTCGGCCATGATAGCTTTTAGCATCTTGAACTCTAGCTTCATAGCGTAGTGGACACGCGCCTGTACCGCAGCCATAGGCTTTAACGTACGTTCTAGCAACGCTAGCGTAGTACCCACTGGGGCGTTTGCGGACATATCAGATATGTTCATGTCACTGATAGCACCTAGACGGCGGCCTTCAGTAGTGATCTGGTTAAGCAACGCTAACAGAGTCTGGCTAGGCTCCTTATAAGGTAGGGGCATGATGTTTTCTTTGATGCTACCTGATGGCACATCTACATCTTTAAACTCGCCCGGCTCGATAGGAGTGTCATCACCTTTAATACGTAGCCCACGAGACTTTAAGCCGCCGGGAAGGTTAGACAGGGTACCAGCGTCCACCAGTTGT
>Ga0233412_10000903_pt1 | contig 16287 bp, 23 predicted proteins | sample Na_anoxic_4_MG_FD_180667 | JGI IMG/M metagenome (GOLD analysis project Ga0233412, IMG submission 180667) | Seawater microbial communities from Saanich Inlet, British Columbia, Canada - Na_anoxic_4_MG | ecosystem: Environmental > Aquatic > Marine > Inlet | place: Canada: British Columbia...
CAAATATAATAATTAGTATCTAAACAAAAAAGGCACTCCGAAAAGTGCCCTTAATGTATGATAGGAAGAAAAGAATTAAGTAGTAACTATCGTCGCATCAGTTGGCGTTCCATCTGCAAAGGCAGTAGCTAAAAGTGCTTCTGTGTTTACATCAATGAAGTTCGCTGGAGAAACTTCCATCGCTACAAATGTAAGCGAGTATCCGTTGAAGTCGCCCATCGCAGCTCCGCTTGATATTTCGCCTGCCGTCGTATCGCATCCCTGTGCAAGACCCATTAAGAAAAATTGGTCTGTCATTGTTCGCACGATTATTCTTGGTCGTCCATACGCCAAAAGTTTAATATTCTTGTGCATAGCAAAATCTTGTTTTTTCAAATTGATAACAAGAGTCTGTGTAAAGAATGTCGTTCCATTATCTCGGCTCGTTTCAATAGTCGTCGTGAAGCTATTAGCATTCGACTTCAATTCGTATTTGTATAGGCTTAAAACTGCCGCAGGTGTCCAAGTGTCTATTACGTCTACGTTTGTTGCATCGTAAACTATATTGTCTGTTGTTAGGTCATCGAAGTTCGCAAAGTAAATGGATTTTAAACCGCTCACGCTGTCTTTGCACTCCTCCACTCTCCCGTTAGTTATTTCGCAACTCATAATTGTCTGATTTTAAGTAAGTTAGAGTACTACACTTAAAGTAATACTCTAACTAAAGTTAATATTATCCGAAATAAGCGCAATCTGCACCAACTCCAATTTGTACTCCTGCTGACATTCTCATTATAACTCGAACATTGTCGCTTCCGTCGTACTGACTTACGTCAATCACTCTCGCTTCTTGAACGTCTGAAAGTAAAGAAACTCCGAAGTATAAGTTAGAAGTTTGTGCTGCTAAAATTCTGTCGTCTGACATTCCGTTAGCTACAAACATAGGAATACCATCAAAAGAAAGTTGTCCGTTTGTATACCATTGTGTACCCTCGTTATTTGTACCTGCATTTGAAGTCGCTGCTACTGCAAATCCTCCTAAAGCACGAACGTAAGCACGAGCCACATTCGAAGAAACGTACAATTTTAAATCCTCCGTTCCGTAAACAGAAGTAGGAATCAAGTCAACTACAGAACCAATTTGTCCAATAACTAAAGCTGCCGTTACTGGCGCAGTAGCTACTATTTGTGCTGCTGGTACTTGTGCCGTTGCTAAAGCTTCAAAGCCATTAAAAGAACCTGCACCTGCAACTCCTGCCCAGATGTTAGTTTCCATTGCTGCTGCTACTTTAGCTGCAGTATATCCAAGTAAGTAATCTTCGAAAGAAGCAGGAATGTCTGAAAAAGACGATGCGCCCATCTCAATACTTTGCCAGGTATTATGGAAATTTGAACGGCAAAGTTGTAAATTTACCATCAAATCTTTTACTTCTAAAATCTTCTCTGTTAGCGTAACAGTTTGAGTAGTATCAAAATCACACGTTGCATCCGCTAATAGAGCAGACGTTGCTACGTTCTGAAGAACTTCTTTATACTTTACGTTAGGTAATACGGTAACGCCTCCGTTTTCAATAGTTGGTGCTGATAACAAAGCCGCAGAAATATATTTCCCCGCAAACTGACCTGCATAGGTCGTACCAGCTGTAATAGGATTAGCCATTTTTTTTGTTTTTAATTATTAATTTATTTATTTAATTTTTTGAATACTCTATCCAAAGTAGTTTGTGTTCTCTTTTGTCCGTATAAGAAAGTTTCCTTTTCGTTTTTGTTTTCTGGATTGAAAGAAATAGGCTTAACCGCAGGGTCTAACTCTTCGTTTAATTTCATTTCATCCGTGTTTCCATCCTCTTTAGAAAGTTCTACTGTTTCTTCTTTGGCTTCTGCTTTCGCCTCTTCTTTGATTTCTACTTTTGCAAGTTGCTCAACTTCAGCTTTAAGTTCTTCGTTCTCTTTTTTCAAGTTTTCAATCTCTGTAAAGAAAGTTTCTTTAACTATAGATTCAACAGTTTTCTTAACAGGCACGGCTTCTTCTGTTTTAGCCTCTACCTCTTCTTCTACTACGTCCTCTTCGACAACTTCTTCTACTGCCTCTTCTTCTTTGATTTCTGCTATAATACCCTCTACGGCTACTATAAGAATCATTCCATCTTCAAGCTTGTACTCTCCAATAGGCAAAGCTATTCGTTGATCATCTTCAGTAATAATAAAAACCTCTGCTTCTGGCTCAAATGCGTCTGCTTCGATTCTTGTTACTCCATCGTCTAACTTTCTTTCTTCAAGCTTAATCTCCATTCCGAGAAGTTCCCTTACTTTGTTTAATATAGATTGTTCTTTCATTGTTATTTATTTATTCGTATTTATTTATTCGTGTTTTTATCTGTATTTTTTTACAATAGCAGAGCCCTCTTTCATAAATCTTAAAACTTCCTTGTACATCTGACCTTGCTTCGGTGGAACATCTACGCCTAAATCCATAGCTGCTTTTCTTAATTCTTGATAATTCTTATCTACAATACTTAAACTACCTGCAGAGTCTTGATAGTTTTTTCTTAACTTATCTATTGCATTTTTAACCGCTAAATTTAAAACATCCATATCGTAAGTTTTATAAAACTTATTAAAAGACGAATCAAAATCTTTTACCGCATTAAGTTCAATTTTTTCAGAAGCTAACTCCGTTCTCTTTTCGTCTTTTGCCCATTCAGCAAATATTCTATTTAGTCTTTCCATACTATAGTAACTTTATTGTTTATTCTTTGTTCGATTTTCACTTAAATATTTCCTATGCCTTGCGCTCTAACACTACCATCGCAGCACTTTTTACTGTATGTATTATCTTCACATAAACACGCTTTCTTTGAGTTCTTTGGACTGCTTTGTGCTTGTGGTCTTTGTACTTTCTTTTTAGGCATAGTTCGTGTTTATTTAGGCAAGTTTTTTTATTCTTTTGATTTCTGCATCAATTTCTTTTATTTGTGCTTTTACCATTTGCATCTCTTGTTTAACTTCATTTGGTAAGCCTAAACCTAAATCTTTTGCAGCTTTTTCAATATCTTGAAATCTTGGGTTTATTTTGACTAATTGCGCTCCTGCTTCGTTTAAAGCTGCAAGTGTATTGTTGGCATTTTTATTTAGTGCCTCAACTTGTCTTGTTGCTTTTGTGTACGCACCAAAACTTTTTTTTGCTTGATTTTTAAAGTCATCTATTAAACCAAGTTCTACTTTTTCAGAAGCTAACTTTGTCATTACTTTGTCAGTAATATCTTTTTCAATCTTTTCTCTTAAATTCATTTTAATAGGTCTTTTAGTTTGTTTATTGTTTCCGTTTTTTTATCGTCTTTACTCATATCGTATCTGTCTGCAAAGTAACCCTCAATACTGAAGCCTTTTATCTCTCCAGACTTCGCTTTGTTGTATAGTTCTTCGTCATCAATCTTCGCACTAACAACCCAAGTACCTACAGGTAAATCCATTCCATAAAGTGCAGTCTTGTCTTTCGACTTGTCTTCGATTATCCAACTCTCGACTATAGTGACATCTTTTAGTTTATCCTTGTGTTCAATAGTAGCGTTTTTATGATTAGACTTTTTAAAGAATAATTCACTCGCTTGTCTTATTGTTTGTTTACTAAAGAATATATAATACTCTTCATCGTTTTCTGAACGTCTAAAAATAGTTTTATCTGGAATCAAAGCAGCGCCCATCAGTATTCGCTTTTCTTTGTTTACTTCTTTTAAAAGTGTTTCGTGTTTATTTAGTGCAATGAAATTGCTTTCAATTGCAGGAGTTTCTACAAGGCTTATCGCCTCTATTCCACTTGTCTCGTCTGACTCATCAATTATCATTTCTACTATCTTCATACTATATTAACTTAATTGTTTTTAAAGTGTTGCATTTTCGACTCTATTTCTATCTAAAGCCTGTGACGTTGTTACTTCTCCACTAACAACAAAAGCTTGAACAGGCTGCTGCTGAAGTGAGGCGAGTTGATTTATTCCAGAATCTCCGACGACATTAAAACTTGGTGCGCCTCCGCTTAAATCTGGAGCAGACTCTTGACCACCTCCACCATCTCCACCTCCGCCTTGAAACTTTTGACTTCCTATTGTAGCCACATTCGCAAGTCCTGCTGCTACGGCAATTCCTGCGGCTATAAATGGTGCAGATGGATTAAGTATAGTAATAGGATTAGCTGCCGTACTCGCAAATATTGCGTTTGCACTCTTATAAGTATCTATTGTCGCTTGTGCTATACTTACTGCCTTTTGCACTTGGAACGCTCTCTTCGCTGCCTTTTCGCTTTTACCTGCAAATAATGCTGCTACATTAGATATAACATTTAGACCATCTACAGTAGATTGTAAAGCAAATTCGTTTTTTATTTTTCTTTCTTTCTTTTCTTTATCAAAGGCTGCTTTTTGTATTTTGCCTAATTCAGCGTATTTATTAAATTCTACCTCTACTTCCTTATCCGCTTGCGCTTCCATTAAAGGCAATTTATTATCTTCAAAAAATTGTATTTCCTTGTCTAAAGATTCTTGCCTAAATTTGTTTCTTATTTCATCTTCTGCCTGTTCTTCTTGCCTTGTGTATAACGCTCTTAATTCTATTTTTTCATCTGCATTGCCTTTAGCATCTTCACGAAGTATTCTAAACTTTACTCTATTTATTTCCAGTTCCTTTTCTATTCCATCTTCAAGAAGTGAGTTTTGCAAATCCTCTATTTGTCTTGCTATAGATAGTCTTTCATCTCTATAGGTTTTCCAACTATCAATTTTTTTCTGGTTGTTAGTTTCTACATTGTCAGTAAAAGCGTTATTTATGTTTTCTCTTTTTATATTAAACTTTTGAAACGCTAATAAATTCCCAGACTCTAAATTTCTTTCATTCTCTAAAATGACTGCATATTTTTCTGCTCTCCTGTCAAGCACTCCTTGACTAACCTTTTGCCCTTTGGCTCGCATTTGATTAATAATTATTAACTGCTTCGCCTGTTCTTCTCTATACCTTTTATTCGTTAATTTAAGTTTATTTACAAAAACCTCTTGTTCATCGTCTACCAATTTTAAATTAGCTGCCCTTTGTTGTTGTTCAATAGAATTTAACTCGTTAGTATCTTTAGCGTTTTTCTTTCTTAACTCATATATCTGATTTAATACGCTATTTTTTCTTTGTTCTACCGCTATAGTGTTTTCTATTTCTTTTATCTCTTCTTTTATCTGTGCTATGCGCTCATCGTGTCTTTTCTTTTGTGCTTCTGCATTTGCAGTTCGTTGTTTTTCTGCTTCACTTTCAACAAGTCCGAAAGCCTGTAAGCCTTTCTTCATTAATTTGAAACCCTCAATAATTGCCGTAATAGGAAACAGAACGATTTTTAATGTTGTTCCTAACTTATCAAACTTTTTCGATGCATCATTAACCGCTTTTTTTACCTTATCAAAGTTGGCGATTAGTAAGCCCAATCCTACAATCAGCGCACCGATTCCCGTACTAATTAATGCTAAACGGAACACTTTCATAGCGCCACTACTTGTGCCTACTGCCGTAGTGTAAGCATATTGTGCTACTGCTGCTAATTTAGTGCCTATCTGAAGTTCTTTATATGAGTCTGATAATCCTTGTACTCCTTGCTGAATAGCCATAGCCCCCTGCACTTTGAGAAGTGATTTTTCAAGTGCTTCGTTTTCGCTTCCAAATAAAGCCATAGAACCTTGTGCAAGTGCAAAACCAGAAGTCGCTCCTGTAAGTGCGCTTCCTAACTTTTGCGTCATAGTCTTCGCTGCTCCATCTACTGCGATGTCAGTTTGAATTTGGACTTTTCTATACTGACCTACTTTAGTTAATAGTTCTTGAAACTCCTTGCTTGTAGTATCTCCTGCTAAACTTAATTCGTAAAGCCTATCTTCAGCTTCGCCCATCCTCGTTGTAAGAGGCTGCAACTCTCCGTAGACTTCTTCAAAAGTAGCGTCTAAATTCTTTGTGCTTTTTGTTGTTTGGTTTATGGATTTATTTAACGTATCAAAATCCTTTGCCGTTTCTTCAGCATTGTTATTAATGTCTATGTTTATAGTTTTCTTTACCGCCATTGGAGTTATTTTTTAATTCGTTTTTTTAGCAATTGCATTCTTTTCTTTTGCTTGTATATTCCTTTTACTCCTGTCTCATAATTGTATAAACCTTTAGCCACTTGAACGTTATAACTGCCCTCGTAGAAATCGTCTATCTGTAGTAAGTCTATTATATGTTTTAACATCTTTATGGTTGTTGTTGTATGAATATTTGATTAGTAGTTTGTGTGCCGTTAGAATAAGTGTAAGTAACTAACAAAGTATAAATTGCAACAGTACCTCCCTCTGTTCTTATTCTGTAGCTTAAGTCCTCCGTGTTTATGTAGTCTAAATCGTCTTCAGTTTTTAATACTGTTGTAGTGTTTGGATTCGCAGGTATACAAACTTCTACTACGCCCTCGCTATTCAATGTGCTTGGCGTTATCGTTACTCCTGCATCTGTAGTCGTTACTGTAGCCAACTTTGCGCCATTAGGAAACAATATTCTAACATCAAAGCATTGAGCATCCTCACTTGGTTTGATAGGTTCTATAATTCCTCCACCAGTAAGAAGTGGCCTAAAGTCATTGATAAGTACAAAATCTACATCTCCAGTAGTTAAAGAAGATTTCATAGACTCTATAATATATCGCTTATCTCTTATTATTACTCTGTCATTCAAACGTAATTCAGTAAGTAAGCTTACAGGTAGATTCGTTTTTACGGTTGTTCGCCTGTTCTTTAAGTTGAATAGATTAAGTAAATAAGGCGCATAGTATGTAGCAAATAAAGTATTTTGTTCAATCAATCCAGTAAGTGTAGAAATTTCTGCATTGAAATTTAAACTAAAGTTTTCAGTCAATACATCTACATCTTGTCCGAAAGGCATATACTCCGATAAAGTTACTATACTCGTTCCCTTATTAAATCTAAACGTAGCAGGTGTTTCATCATACATATACAGTAGCATAGGTTTAGGGACATAAGTCTGCAAATCTTTATTGATTGTAAAGCCTACTTGTAAGTCCGTTCCTGTGAATCTATTCATTTGCATATTTTCAAAAGGCTGCTCTATCTTGTATTCGCCACCATCGTAATCGAAAGTTTCTTCAGCATCTCCATATTCCCTGCCGAATAAATCTCTAAATTGTGAGTTCAATATGTTTTCGCTTTGTTGATATTTAAAGTTTATAGTTCTAAATAATTTAATCCTATCTACTTTAATAGTTTTTATATCCGTGTATTGTGTAATGTCTACAATAGCACCCTTTGCGTACCAATCGTCCAAGGGCTCAACTTGAAAGACTCCATCTGATAAACCATAACAAGTTAAATTAAATTCTTTAAGCACTCCTGTAAAGAAGTCTACTACTTTCATATCTGGCAAGTAGGCAATAGGGTCAATATCTCCACTTAATAAAGTTGATGAACTTGCAGAGAATTCATTTGTATAAGTTGATGGAAATAAAGATGGGTCTGAACCATCTTGGACATATCTGCAAGAAATATTTACTGTGGTGCTTTCTGTTGCACGAACCCTAAAGTTTAATACATCTTGTACGTTAATGTTATTATTACTTTGATGCACCTGTTGATAAGTTCCGTTTTGACCTGGTACAGTTATACTTAAAACTCCATTGATAAAAACATCAATATAATACGTTGCCGTTACGCTTGAACAAAATGATTGTAAAAATACTCTATGTTTTATTTGGTCTTCCCAGAATTGACTTGTTGGATTTACTCCAAATTGTGTAAAGAAATTTACAGGCACTATTGTAAGCGTGTCATCTGCTAAACTAAAATATTTTGTATATAAATCACTACTTGGATTAAACGAGCTTTCCCCTCCTGTTGTAAAATCTACATCTTCAGTAGTTGTATAAAATTCAAAATCATTACTATTTTGACAGTGTAAAAAGCAATTTTGAAATCTCTTATCTGTTAAAAAAGTCCCCTCAAATGTTACTCCGTATTTTCCTTGCATCGCTCCAAGTATAGCAGGAACTCTTATAGCAGGAAATAATTCATTAAACTTAATTGCTCCTGTATCCGTGTTTATGTCATCGTTTGGTAATGCAGGATTGTTGTACTGTAGATATCTTCTTGTGATTAATGGATACCTTATTACGTCTGCCGTTGTGCCGTCTGTTATCCTATCTTCTATTTCTGTTGCCGTATACGGATGTGCATAGATGTTTAGTAAAGTTAAGTCTTGCATTTTATCTTCTCCGAACTTATCCTTTAAGCTTGTGATGTCTCCATAGAATGTAATCTGATAGCTATAGGCTTCATTATCTTTTACTTCAGATTTTTCAAGGCTCATCTTACCTCTTCTGAATGTAGTTAAGTCTATTTCTATGTGTGCATCTCTTCTTATATTGTGATCTATCGTACTTTGTACATCGTTCTGGTAGAAGTGTTGAAAGATTGCGTTATTAGATGGAGTAGCAGGAACGGAAAACGATTGCGAGAAGTCAGTCATTACTTTGCTAATATCTTGGACGTTCTGTTGTATAGAAGTAACGCTTATCTGTTCGTCTTTGAATAGGTCTAATCTTTGACCCTCTATATAAACTTGTACTGTTCTCATTATACTACTGTATTAATTAAGTCGTATGCAAAATCAAATTCTAAAGTATAATTTATCGTTCCTTTGTTTATTCCTTTTTGCTTTTCAAGTGATTTCGTTTTTATCTTGACAGGTGTATAATCCGTGTTGTAATCGTAATCTAATAAAGTAATTCTTTCACTTAACATTAATTCTTGAATGTACTCGCCATATAAATCGTTTACCCATCCTGTATTAAGCTTTATAGATTCTTTGGCGTTAGTATTAAATTCTTTAATCTGTCCGTTGTCGCTTGGTGTAAAAGGAAGCGAAGCTGGATTGAATTTGTATTCATTCGTCTTTACGGCAATACTTCTGCTCTTTGCTTTTTGAAACCAGATACGACTCCAACTACCGAAACGATTTATAAAGTCTACTGCTACAGGAGAATACTTCGGCTCACATTGTGGCTCAAAGTTTCCCTCCCAAATAGTAGCACCGAATCCATCTCTATGCTCTACCTTATTTCCATCTGCTAAATAAGGCTCATATACTCTTGCAAAGGTTTTTATTCCATCTACTGTAAGCGTATAAACCTGTTGTGTGCCTGTGCTTAAATTAGTGTAAACTATCTTGTCAGCTGCTTGACCAAGCATATCAAAACTTCCAGCCATATTGTTAGACTGACTTGTAGGGAGTAAGGCATTATAGTTGTAGAAATATGTCCCCTCCGTTAGTAGTACCGTATCTTGAAAAGGCTTATTTTGCCCATCCATAAAATATGAATAGCCGTCCATAAATTCCCCTGTTTGACTTTCTGAAACATTCAATACATAAACACCCCCTATAAAATTATAAACGTCAACGTGATAATTTACTGCATAATCCGTGTTTATAGCAACATCATAACTGTTATATATGTTTGACCATTTCGTCATACCAAAATACTCTCTAACATAAGGCGAAATATTGTAGTACGTCTTTGTATTGTTTGAAGCAGGTATTAACTTATCAAGTGTGTACTGTGGACTTGCAGGTTGGCTTCCTGTATTCCACAAATATATTTCTACTTTGCTTCCTGTTTGCGTAGCGTCATCTACTTCTATGATGTAAGGACTTCTTGATAAATTCATTATTTAAGTTTTTTAAAGTTTTCGTCTAATATTTGTGAGAATAGTTTTTCCATATCAAATCCGAACATTTCCATTAGTTCATCTGGTAATCTATTATAGTATTTTTCAAATGGCTTGGTAAAGAATAAACTCGGCTTTAAACCTTTAGAGTAAATGCTTCGTGCTATAATATAGCCCATACTCTTATGACTCATAAATTTGCCTGTTTCTTTATTCTTCCATTGTATGCCCTTTTGCTTTGCCCATTTCGCCATCACTCCACTCATACCACCTTTGGACTTTCCTATAAGCGAACTGCCTGTTCCGAATTGATAAGGCGATTTATTTTGTCCGTTTCCTTTTGAAGAACTATTCTTTCCCTTTACTCCCTTATCTTGATAGAAGCCGTACTCGTCCATTTCAAAAGATATTTGAATACTTCTTTTAGATTCTTTAACATACCCCTTTAAACTGTTTGCAAGTCCGCCTGTACTTCTCGGCATTCCTTGCTTTGCTTCAGCTATAACTTTGTGTTTAAAGTCATTTAATAGTTCTTGTATGTTTTTAAATTCCGCCATTAGCAAATAGTCATATCTGATGGAATCAATATATCGCAGGTTAGTGTCCAGCCTGCCAGCTTATTTTCAAAGCGTTCTGTAAAAGGCTCTGCACTCGGTTGTCCGTCTATTTGATATTTTTCAGTATACAAGTCGCCTCTTCTTAACAACTCATAACACCTGTTAAGAACTTGTAACATAGTATTCATTACCCACAACTCGTTATTGTTTCCATCGAACTTACTTACCGTTTCTTCTTTTGTTATGTCTACTAAATCCATCGCCAGAATACTGATATTGTAACGTACTACTGAACCCTCAAAAGTTGCCGAGTTTACAATTAAATGTACAAGCGGAAAAAGTGTTTGTTTATTTAAGTCGATTTCAAAGATGTCCCCCTGTGTAACTGTAGTTATTAAAGGCTCATTATCAAAGTGTTCTTTTAGTTTGTCTATTATGTTAAAGTAGTCCATATTTATTTCATTTGTTGCTTAAGCTCGTTAGCTTCGATTTCGTTTTTCTGTTTCTCGAACGTGAGATAGGTGAGACATTTAGTAAGTCGGTATCCTGTAACTTCGTCAAACTTGGTAACATCTCCTTTAGCGAGTGCATAGATGCTTGGATACCATTCCCATTGCTTTGAAAATTGGTGTCGTTCTGAATATCGAGTGAACTCGTCATCATCTTCATCTGCTTCTGTAAATAACTGATTGTATGTGTTAGTAATTCTTTTGCGATGCTCCAAAAAAAAACACTCGCACTTATCGCTACATCCAAAGGCGCAAACCTCATCAAGTCCTGCATATCTTCGTTAGGCTCGTAGTCTACTATACTGTACTTGTCTTTGTATTTATCTTTGATAGGTCTGTATAGAACCGCCATAGCCTTGTGATATGTCTTCCAGTCTTTAAGATGACTTTCTAAATCAACATACTCTCCAAATGTTATATCGTCTAACTTCGGAATAAATCCAAACTCTATATCCTTGATTTTAAACTGCCTTATCAGTTGAGGCTTCTCACTAAATACTTTTGTAAAGTGCGCTATCAATTCATTCAAGTCTTTAATTTTAATCTTTGCTACATCTCCAAGCTTCATTCCGCAGAAGATCTGAATCATTTTATTAGCTATAAATTCTTCGTCATTGCTATTCTCTTTCATTTCTACAAACTCTTGATACCTGCTTAATGGTATTTCGCTTAATGAATTTGGAAGTAATAAATCAATCTTCATATCTTAATAACTTTTTATTCGTGTTTTTGTTATACCACTATATCACGGAATAGCTGCCGTAGTTCTTGTTCAATCCTAAAGTCTCCATTTCGTGATAGCGTATTGCATCAATAGCGTGGTTAAAATGGTCAATAGGTTTGTTTAGTCTTTTGCCTGTTTTATCCGTGTCCCAACAGTAGCTCCTTAACTCCTTTATTAGATTCGTGCTTTGCTTTGTTACCAGATAATCCTCCCTTTGCATTACATCAATTCCATAGCTTATAGAGTCCCTTCCTTTCGTTGCTCCCTTTATCATAATTCCGTTGCCGTATCTTCTTATCTCATCTATACTTTTTGGCTCTGCGCTATCTGCTATTACAGGAATATTCATAGGCAGTATTTTTGCTATATCTGAATTTAATAAGCCTGTTTGATATTTCACTTCGTTAAGTATTCGTGTTTCATTATATTTATAGACTTCGATTATCGCAGTAGGGTCATTCGTATATCCAAAGTCAAGTCCTATGCCTATCAGTCTTGCCTCTTCTGGAATAGTATCAATCTGCTTCCAATTGCCGAAAACGATGCCGTCAAGTTTTCCCATAACCCCGTTCACATAAACATCCACCCAGTTTTTCCAATAGTTGCTTGTCGCTGCTTTCTTTATGTTCTTTTCTATTTGGCTTATGATTCCGTTATCAAGTGCTTCGTTATCCTTGTATGTTAAGATTATCTTCTCCGCATCTTCTTGGTCTTCAAGTTCTGTCTGTACCCAAAATTCTGCCGTTGGATTGTAGTCTAAAAATACTTCTCGTTTTGTTCTTATAGATAGTTCGTTGTAGCTTTCAAATGGTACGGAGTTACATTCGTTTATATATAGGATGTCTCTACGCCCACCCCTTAACTTACTTGCATCGTCACAACTGAAGAACTCTATAAAACTTCCGTTTGAGAATTCGTATTTTAAGAGGCTTTTATTGAAGCGTTCATCTATGAACCTATTAGTCCACTTCATAACCTTTAAGAAGTCCCTTAAAGCACCTCTACGAAGATGTGGAATAGATTCTGCTACTACACTTATTTCAAGTCCTTTTGTTTTTGTGGCTTTATCTATGAGAATAGGAATAATGCCGAAAGTTTTCCCTGCACTTGTTCCGCCTTGAACGATTTTGATTCGTTTTTTTAAAGCAAGTATTTTATTTATCGCTGTCGTTCTCTGAAACATCTGGAAATAAAGGTTGCTCTATATTCGTTTGTTCTATCTGTTCTTTTAGTGCGTTTAGCCTTGCCGTGATATTTGCATTATACTGCCCTACCATACCGCCTTTAATCTGGTCGTCTCGTATTTCCTTGCGTATGCGTGTAGCGATAGTACAAAAATCTTCGTAGCTTTTGTTACTATTCTCTATATAATGTTTAATTGTGCAGTCGTAATTTTCCCAGCAGAATATCTCGAAGCCCTCCATTGTGTAAGGAACTTCTAAAGGTTCTCCTACCATATCTCCGCTTCTTTGGTTTAGATGGTATTTAAATCTTGGATTTTCTTTCGTGTTTTCCTTGTACTCTATAAACATCTCTTTTAGCTTTTCTGCGCTTTCTATTTTTTTTGGTCTGCCCTTATTCCCCATAGTCTTCTGTGTTTATGTTTTCTATCTTAATGTGATTCGTGTTTTTGTAAACTACTTCCACTTCTGCTCCTGTACTTTCAAACTGTAAGCGTAGTTCTTTGATTCTCTTCTTATGCCTTACTGCGTTGCCTGTGATCTTAATCTTCATAGGCTTCATATACAACTTTCATTTTGTTGTTTATATCTCTTAAACAACTTGCGCAGCTTGTAGGATTTTGCTTTATATTAAATATTCTATTGTATATTTTTAACATTGCTTTCTGTTCAGTAGGTTTCATTCTGTCCCTGTCTTTAGAAAACCATTCTTTGATATACTTGTATTCGTCTTCCTGTAGGCACTCTGGCTTTTTGAATCTTGCAAACATCTCATTTAGCTTCTTCTTCCTTTCTTCACATCCGCAATCTTCGCCAAGTATGAACTTTGCAGCTTTCGCTATTCCTGTTTTTTCTAATACTGTTTCTACTATGTCTCCAACTCCTTTGGATTCTTTCTTTTTAGTAGTTCGTTTTTTTCTTGTTTTCGGTTTCTCGTTACTCATATCTTTTCATAATCTTCGTTAATATAATCTTCGTAGTCTTCTCCTATGTTTTCTTTTAGTCTTTCTTTACAGTACTTTATCCTGTGAAATATTGTGCTTGTGCTTATCCGTGTTTCTTTAGATAGTTCACGCATACTCTTGCCCTCGTTTCTATATATCTTAAAAAGCTTTACATCAAACCAGTGCCAGTTTCTTGTTTCTTCGTTGATTTTTGCCTCAAGTATCATTTGCCCTTTGCTTCTTGGAATGTAATCATACTCCACTCCTAAATGCTTCGCTTCATCTAAATCTACTTTCCTATGCTTTGACCGTTCATTCATTAAATCCTTAAATATATTTCTTAACGTAAAATGTATGTATGCCCTGTTTACTGTTCCATCTTTTTTTATGACCTTTTCAGCAGCAGAATATTTGTCTAATCTTATATACATTTCCTGTACTATATCCTCTGCGTAGAAGTCTTCTCCGTAACTCTGTACGATTCTCAAATAGTCAGCGTGAAACTTTGCAACTTCTTTAAGCCAGTTCATTGATTAGATTCTAAACAAATTTAGCGATTATTTTTTAACAATGTAAAGACGAAGTTATTAACAAAAAGTTGTGAACAAAAAAAAGGCCACCTTACCACAAGTGACCTTTAAATGTTTTTACAACCATACGGCGATAAAGACGAACATAACAAATATAATAAAAAAAGCGCACATTACTGTACGCTCTCTGTTGTTTATAGTTATAGTCTAAAAAGGCAAGTCGTCCTGCTTTAGTCCCTCTCTAATATTCGTTTTTGCATCCTCGTTACCTCCTGCTTCTACTTCAGCTTGATAAGGCTTACTAAACTTAACGCTAAAATATTTCGTTCCACTCTTGGACTCGTTTAGCCATAGTGCTACTTCTTTCTCTACTCCATCAATTAAAGCTTTGCCTTTGTAATCTGGATGTGATTCCGTTTTTTTGTAGTCGTTCTTAAAGATTGCTCCTGTGTTATTTTTCTGCTCCATTACTTAAATTGTTTTACTTAAAATATATGCGCTTAACGATTTTCGCTTACGCTTTGCTTCTGCTTTTAAAAGCTTCTTCTCTTCTTCTGTTACTCTTATTGTTATTATTTTAGTCTTTCGTGTTTTCATTGTTTAGGTATTTTAATATATGTACACCAAATTGTTTTCCCTGTCTTTCCGCTAAAATCACCGAACAAAGGGCTTACAGGAAATAATTTAATTACTTCAGAATGTTTTATATTTGCATCGTTCCATTTAAAAATTAAAGTTCCATAATCGTCTAATACTCTGTAACATTCTTTAAATCCATTTACAATATCTTCTTTCCACGTTTCTTTGTTTAGTAAGCCATACTTTTTATTTATTACACTTTTCATACTTCCATTGTACAAGTGGGGGGGGTCGAATACAACAATCTTAAAACTATTATCTTTAAAAGGCATATTTCTAAAATCAGCTATTACGTCTGGATTAACACACCAGTTTGGATTCCAATTATTTTTAAATGCACCCTTTTCTACTTTTCGTTTATCCATAAATAAAGCACTTTTGTTTTCTTTATCATACCAAAACATTCTACCACCACAACAAGCGTCTAAAATTAATTTATCTGTTTTCATCTATTAAAGTTTTGTAATATTCTCTGCACTCTTTTATTCTATCGTAGATTGCTTTTACTACATCCTTATCGTACTTTATGTCGAATGTTTTGATTCGTTTTTCTGCAGGTATATGATCAAAGTTGTGCTTCGCTTCTACTTCTGCTCTTAACTCTTCGCTTTCATCTATCAAGTGACTGCTCCAATGCGCCCTCCTTACTTCATCTTCTACAATTTCGCTCGGTGTGTTTATAAGGCAATAAGCAAGAATTGATTTACGTTTGTTACATAAAGCCATATAGCCCATCAACTGAAAATAGTAGTCTTTGTTTGGAATCTCCGTAGCAAACCAAGGGAATGTAGTTCCATCGTAGCTGCTCTTAACATCTAATAAAATGGAGTCCGTGTTTACGTCTGGCGTTCCTGTCAAGTAATCATTGTTAAAGTGTTCTTCGTTCTTATACATAAAGCCAAAGTCAAGATTCTCCTGTGCTAAATCTATCGCCTCTCGTTCTACGATATTTCCTTTATCCGTGTATCTACTGGAGAACTCTTTTTTAATGCCGTACATCTCTTCTATAGCTAACTCCTGTAAGTACGTCTTACAAGTCTTACTCAATACTTCAGACTTGCTTCGTGAGTTAGTCATTATTTTGCCTAACGCACTACATCTAATCTTCAACATAACTCTAAAGCTTTAGACTGTAGGCTTGTTAATTCGAACTTCGTTTTTAATTCGTCCTTTGAGTAACGCCCATCTTGAATGGCTACTATAGCTTCTTCGAATCTTGAAGTAGTTATTTTTTTCTTCGTTTTTTTCTTTGGCTCATCCTTGCCGTGTGTGTTTGTAGCGTCACTATCTCGATTGTCGTCTATCAAAAATAAGCCATTCAAGGCATATTTACGAGCATAAGAGCTGCTACTTCCAAACGACTGGGCTATGTCCATTCCTTTTCTATCTGGATTAATTCCTGCCTGTGCTTTAACCGCCTGCATCTTGTCACCGTCTGTTATCATTGCAGTCGCTTCAACATACATATAACCTGCTGCCTCTTTCACTGCATT
>Ga0233412_10000908_pt1 | contig 16250 bp, 28 predicted proteins | sample Na_anoxic_4_MG_FD_180667 | JGI IMG/M metagenome (GOLD analysis project Ga0233412, IMG submission 180667) | Seawater microbial communities from Saanich Inlet, British Columbia, Canada - Na_anoxic_4_MG | ecosystem: Environmental > Aquatic > Marine > Inlet | place: Canada: British Columbia...
TACCAGCAACTATTGTTGGCGAGAATCCCAGCAACGCTTTAATACCAGTGCTAGTATAAGACCCCTGGAAAGAAAGCAATCCGCCTGCACCTGTCATCATAGTACCCGTTGTTGCCCCAACTCTTATTTGTGAGTCTACAGCATTTCCTATTACTTGCAGAAAATCATGTGTTACATCTTCGCCTGTTTTAATATTAAACTTTATATCTCCTACTGCATTAGGATTAGTGATTACTAAATCATCCGAACTGTCTGTAATAGTATGTGCTGCCGTAGCTGAAATATGAAAGTAATCTGCTTCTAGCCCACCAGTAGTTACATCGTTCCCATTATTGATAAGGAAGGCATCATCTACATTAAGAGTGTTGGTAGCGAGGGTAATATTTGTTCCAGCAACTAGAGATGTCCCTGCGACTGGTATCCCTGTGAAGTTTGTTCCAGTGAATGTAGGGGTTGCTCCACTTATTACGCTCTGGTCTATAAACGTATGGCTACTTCCGTCAGCGGTTCTATGAGATGTATTCTCAGTTATTCCGTCGTGGTCGTGTAGAGTTGTATCTCCAGTATCAGTTAAATCTGTCCAGTTAGTAACAAAGGTTGCTCTATCCGTAGCATCAGAAGCTAGTAAGTATTGAGTATGGTCATCACCATCTAACCCAGTCAATGCTAATCCATGGTCAAGCTGTGCCCCACCAGCAGCATCTTCGTGGTCGTGTGCTGAATCTTCAAAACTTATAATTGTAGGTTTATCAATTTTCATAGTTTACTCATATATTGCGGTTACTGGAACTGCTCCATCTGTTATAATTGTTAATCCATCGCTAAATGGAGCATTAAACTCTATTGACCCCATAGGTTCTGAACCTTGTGCTGTATCAAGAAGTGCAATAGTAATTCCTGCATCTGACAGTCCGTCATAGATATAAACATCTCCTATATTGTCTGTAACAATAATCCTGTGAAGAACTCCTGCTCCATACTTACATATTGTTGTTGTATTTCCTGCAATATATTTATAAGTTGTATTAGTAACTAACTCTCCTTGCCTAGCTATATATGTTCCAACAGAATGTAGTTCAATATCAGCAGTAGCTCCTCCAGTATTCTCGTTTTCTATTGTTATAGGTAAGGTCATATAAGCTGATGCGTGACCTTTTCTAACTTTATGTAATAATACACCATCGACATACCAAAAAGCTCCCATAGGAGAATATTCTATACTTAACTTGTAGTAGGTATCAGCATCAGGTGTCCAAGCTAATCCCATAGAACCATTAAAAGAACCTGTATTGATAAGTGTAGGAGTTCCACCTCTAGCATACCCTACACTAAAAACTGTACCTGCTGTCTGAAAGAAGAATCCATCTTCTACATCTAAACTTCCATCTAAAGTATATGCTCCTAACCTTCTAGTATTATTAGCTGTCAATGCAGTTTTCCAACTAAATCCACCTTCAACTATCATAGCTGACCCTGCAACAAACCTAGCTTTTCTAACACTCTGATATAATGCAAGTCCATTAGCAGTTGTATTTGTCTGTAAGTTTATCTCACCATCCGCCTGTGTTACTGTACCATCTCTAAGACTACCATCTGTCCAGAAATTAGTATCTTTAGTTGAACCATCAAAGTTAGTACCTACTAACCTATATACTGGACTAATAGCTAATTCATTCGTAGGGTTAACCCAAGCGTGCCTATCCTGACTACTTGCTATATGTGTTTCTGTTTTTAACCTTCTATCATGTGATAATGCTGAAGGTAACGGTGTTGCTATTGGACATAATACTCCTGATACCCTGAAGAATGTAGTTGCTGACTCCCCCTCATTAACGACTCTTAATCTCCAGTATGCACTTGTAGCCTGAACAGTCTCTCCTTCACCTTTCTGACCTACTTTATATTTGAAATCAAACGGATAGCTTATATCCCAATGGTAATGCGTGAAAGATAGCCCACTATCTGTTGTTGAGAACGCAACAGTTGCAACCATTACAGTATCAGAAGTGATTGAGGCAACAACCCTATCAGTTTCTCCTGATACAGATATTGTATCTCCCACTACAAATGACCTTTCAAAAGTTGTACCTGTACCTGTCAAGGTAGTAGTACCATTAGTCGCTACTGTACCTACTCCAGTATGAGAACCTTCACCTTCCTCACTATAAATAGTACAGTTCTGGTCAGTATTAAGATTCCATTGTAATCCTACCACTCCTAGTGTAGATACTGGTTCACCTACCCAAGTAGCACCTGATGCTAGGTTATCTGAATTGGTAAGACCAGCAGGCACTGTTACGTTTTGAGTTAGTGACGAAAAGTATGACATTAATATATTCTCCAATTTGTTCCATTGCTAAAGATATTCATAGCTGAGTTAGATGGTATTACTTGTGTTATTTCATCCTCTATTGTTTCTGCTCCGTAACAGGCAACTGTAACATCACCAGAAGAAGAATTATCAACTATGATTTCGTGTCCTGCATTACTTACTGCTGTAAACATTGTAATTGTCTTATCTGCTGCCGAACATTCTATCAACCTATCAGTAACTAATACTGTATAGTTATCTGTTACAACTTTATAAGCCATAGGTTGAGGTGAACCCATTGACGCTATGATAGTACCTGTTGTTGCTACATTGAAAGTAACTGTGAAATCATTAACAGTGTTATGAGTTATTGTGTAAGGTATCTCTACAGTGCCACCAGTCTCTATAACTTGTACTAGTGGATAAGCACCAAAGTTATGCACAACATTAACTGATGTTTGAGCAGTAAATGCAGTAGATGAAAAATCATTATCTGATGTACCTGTAGGTGTTGACCAGCTACCACCACCATCTAAGTATTGTGATGCATTAGTTGACAGTTTAGGTGCGAACCCATGCCTAGCACCAGATGTATTGTTAGTAGTATTATCAGCTAAAGTTATTTCTGATTCTACAACATTTGCTGTTATTACAGAACCATCACCAAAATCAATCTTAACTACACCATTAGACAGGCTTACTAATTTAGGTACAGCATTAATTATGCTCTGTTGTGAGGACTGGTCTAAGGTTACATACCTACCATCATGGTCAGTGTTAGACCCACCGACATCTGGCATATCAATAAGGTCTGCGTGAACTATAGCTTCTTTCAGTATTGTAGGATTATTTATCTTTGTCATTTCTCAACCACCGTAAGATTCTTTGTTCCACTCGCACATATGGCTGTAATGATTCCTGTATACTCAGATTCAATAAGTGAACCACCGTTAGCGTTCAACCTGATACCTTCATTCATTACTGCTGTACCGCTTAAACTAATATATATCTCCTCGTCACTATCGTTAACTAACACTGCTGAAATTCTATCAGCATTTAATGCAAGAACAGTTGTTGAAGAAGAGCCTACAGAAACTTTTGTGTTTGTAGCAGACGTTACGTCTCCAGACGCATCAGTATTAACAATCATTCTTCCAAGAGAATCAAGCAAGACAGTATACCATGTACCACTTCCATCTTTTGCTGTATTCCCATACAGTCTTACTTTATTATCTCTCTCTCCCTTATATGTCATTTGTAAAGTATCCTAATCTTAAATGTATCATCAGACGAAGCACCTTCAATTACAAGTTTGTAATATCCATAAACTGGTAAGTCAACAATCTCATTGTACGTTCCTTCAGCTGGACGAATAAACATTGGCATATCTGAGTCATCTTTATTCTCCATTCTGATTGTATACATATTATTGGAGACAGCAGGTGTTACGACGATTTGACGAATCTCTTCAGCCATACCTTCAATCAAGTCAAGAGAACCTGACGCTCCCGTTGTATTGATTACTCCTGTTATCTTTCTCCAATCATAATGAGTCGTTGACATTCTCAACTCCTGTTATAGATACTAGCTCTTGCGTAATCTTATCTTCTTCTTCCTTCAATGACTTCAGAGTTGCTTCCGCTTTCAACAATCGTTCCGAATTGAGTTCTAAGTTTTTCTGCTCCTATAAAGCTATCTTTATGGCTTTTTTCTTTTCGTCTATCTTCTTCTGTACTTGCTGAACTTCTGAATTGACTTGCCCTAGCTTGTCGTTCGTTTCTTGTGCGTTCATTTAAACCCCCAATCCATATTATAAATGGTCTAAAAAATTTGTTAATCTTATATGTAACACATTGTCGAAGTGTTGTAGTATTCTCTAAAATCTTTATTACTAATATTGAATACAGTGCTATTAGCACTAGTAATTCATACATTATAAGGAACAGAGTGGCTGCCAGGGGAAGAACAACCACTCTTGTGCGGGCATGGCACTTGTTCCAAACGAGTTGTTTGTCTCCACTTGTTTCACTCTATACATAGTTATGTGTTAGTAATGCACGAGCAACTGAAGGAGATGTATCTCCTGCACTGCTACGTGTCAATGTTATTAAAAGTCTTAAATCATAATAATAGTCTTGTTTCGTAAATTCGTTTCCATGATTCAATCGAAATATTGCATCTGAAGTTTTTAGCTGTGTATAATTAGAACCACCGTCATTAGAACATGCGTATCTTATCTTACCGTCATTCGCAGTATGTGTCCAGACAATTTTAGATTTTGAAATATTTTTCTTACGTGTTACTTCCTTAGTAGAGTTAGCTACAGATATTTCTGGCGATAACGCAGTTGCTGAAACTTCTCCTGTTGACATAACAAGATTGTCTCCACTAGCTTCGCAGCCAGTTAGCGTCCAACTAGACCAAGAAAAACCAGAAGGTATGTCAACAACATGACGTACTTCTGGTTCCCAGTACTTATCTCTTCTAAATTCTTTATAGTCACATCTATTACAGACATAAGCCAGCTGTCCCAAAGGAACGAGTTCAGTCTTGTGTCTTGGACATCGTGGCATGACTACTCCTTTGTTATATTTTTAGGAGAGAGGGACTTTATATCCCTCCCTCCATTACATATTACTCTTAATCCTAGATACCGTTAATCATACAGATTTGCTTAGGCCTGAATACGACAGGGATAAACGTCTTAAAGAGTTGTACTCTTACAGAACGTGTTTCCTCTTCAGCCCATCTTCGTACTTCAAGCGGTTCAGCAACGAATGTCTGACCAAGTGAAGAACCTCTCTTCATACAAACAGAATAATCGTCTTGTATCAAGCGTGATTCGGTTCTTCCTGAAGTAGGAATTTGGTTTGTAGTAACTACATCAGTAACATAAACATTAAGCCCTAACAAGTTAGGTAGCCCAGATGAAATGCCAGGTGATGTAATTAAATTAGCACCAAGTCCAACAGAACCATTGTATTTAACAATGTCATTAATATCAGCATGAGTTAAAAGGTCTAACTCAACTTGAGGAGTGATTAACAGCGTATCAGGCTGTGTATGCCACTCTTCTCTAATATTCTTGATTGCTGTCCTAATGTCAGAGATAGGAGTACCTGTTGAAAGGTTCCATCCTGCTCCTGCAGTAACAGCAGTTGCTTTTGTGGTAGCGGCAACTATAACATCGATGATTGTTTTCTCTTCCCTTAACGCAAGCGTTTCAGCAAGAAATTCAATTTCATCAGATACTAGAGCTTGACCTGCGCTTTTATGCACAGAACTATCTTTCGATAGTAAGAAGTCAATGGCTCGTTCTGTAAGTCGTCCACCAATTCGATATTCTTTCATAGTGAAAGATTCTTCTGTATAATCTGTGTTCAACAATTCATCTGGCGCACCTTCACCAACTTGTGGTGCAGTAGAACCAAACGCAACGTTGTTCCAAGATTTATAATATCCTGACCATTCAGGGAAACTGCGTTCAGGCAAGAAGTCAGTAGCAAACATGCTACCTTGTGTCTTCTTAATAGCAATGCCTGTCAGTTTCTTTGGATGAAGGTCATTTAATATTTCATAGTTAATCATGATTTAATCTCCTTAATCATTGTAACAAATATTAACAAATACCTTACCAAAAGCACTGGCAGTTATTGTTTCACATGCAACCCCAACTATGGCTGCTTCTGAGCCTGATGGAAATGTCTTTATTTCTCCGTCAGCGGCGGCACAAACTCTTGCACCTATTGAAATACCACTTCCAGAATCTTCAAGACGTGCTACACCACCGGTATAAACGATAGCATAGTCGTTTGCTTCCCAATCTGCTCCTACATATCCAAGAACAGTGGCAGAGTTGACACTAGCCTGTTGTACAGTAATAGTATCAGTAATTGCAGTATTCAATTCAACTAGACGACCTTCATTTGTCGCACCAGATGCCTTGAAACTAAATTGGTCTCCACCTGAAATCATTTGGATATTTCCCATATATGTTTCTGTGTTAGACAACGTAATATCCTCCTAAAGGACCGCAACGTCACGTCTTATAACGTGAACTACGGTTCCTTTCTTATTTATTTCATAATGAGCAATAGCGTGACAGTTTCTACACAACAAAACGAGATTGCTCTCATCATCTGTTCCACCCATAGAGGGTGGCAGTATGTGGTGTATTTCCATCGCTCTTATGTCGGTATTATACCCACATTTGACGCATTTGCCACCAAGTTGCTCAATTTTTTCGCATTTATTTTTACTCCACCACGATTTGTATTTTTTTATATTTTTCAATCTATTGCTTCTGCTCGAATATGTTGAGCATGCTCTAGAACAAAAAACATGATTATACTGTTTGGGGTGAAACATTTTGTTGCACACCTTACAATGTCTTGTTTTATAAAGTTCATTTGTAAGTTTAAGGTTAGCTATAGAGACCTGACAAGTTCTAGAACAAAATTTCTTGTTCTGTGGAAGCTTTTCAAATGTGTTGTTACAATCTGGGTTAGCACATTTAACAACCTCATTTTTAGCCATCTATAACCTCCGATATTAAAGGCACTTATTCAACTGCTTTAGTGCTTTCAATCTTTTTTCCATTCGAGTCTATAACACCGTCATAGACCATGTCTAGTGCATCTTGAAAAGCAATGTCATTATCTTTTGCTACTTGTTCTGCAAAAGCATTGATTTCTGGCGCACTAAGACTATTTATATCTAATGCCTCACCATCTCTTTTAGGCTCTTCAGAGTCTTCGACTCCAGTTTCACCTAAATCAATAACTGGCTTAGAATCTTTCATAAGCTCCATGTACTGAGCGGATTGCTCATCAGACATAGAGAGCAATAGAGAAACAGCATGTTCTTTCTGTGCAGGTGTCAACTTACCACATGCAACTAAAGAATCAGCTTTCTTCTCAACTTCTGTTGTTTTAATCTGTAAAGAAAGTTCTTCAACCTTCGTTTTTTCTGATAGTAATTCTTCTTCCTTAGTTTCTACTTCCTTAGCTAATGCTTCCTGCTTCTCACAAGCTTCTTCAAGAAGAGTGTTTACTTCATCATCTTTTTTTATCTCTTTGGACATTTTATTCCTCCGTATATCAATATCTTCTGACTTTTCATCAGAAGCGAATCTCGTTTTTGTTTCTACCTTGCTAATTATCTGTTGTAGACGTTCCTTAGCCTTTATCTTAGTATTATCAGCGAAGTCTTTTAACTTCTCTAAACCTAATAATGCGGCTCTAACGTTAGCAAGTGAAATCTTACCTTCACTATCTCGGATGGGGAATTTTCTGTCTCGCTTCTTGTTTTTGACGGGTTTTTTCAACAAGAGAAAAGCAGAGTCAGGGAGTTCTTCTGATTTCTTAGCATAATCTTCAATGTCATCAGCAAATGTCATGCCAATTTCATCAGAGTAATCAGTAATATCTTTCTTAGGATCCATATTCAATACTTCTTCTTCTGTTATGCCAACAACTTCATATTGGTCACTATCAGGTTCGAAAGAAATCACAATCCCAAGTTCTTCGTCTGTTTTTTCAGCAGGCTTATCAATTTTAATAGTTTCTAAGCCTTCTGTAAGAGTAATCGTTTCTTCAGTATGAACAGCAGCCTCTTTGACATATGGGAAAGCAACAGCAGAGACTTCTCTCAACTTATCTTTAACCATGTCAATGCCAGCAGAGAACTTTTTCATAAGTCCTTTTTTCCATCGAGCTATTGCGTTATCGTCAATTAACTCAACATCAGCAAGAAGAAATTCTCCTTGTCTGTAAATATTTCGTAAATAACCAAGTGTATCTTTAAAACTAGGTGAGTGGTCTGCTTGTAAAGGAATGTCATCATCAGGGCTGAACTGATTGATAATGTTTCTATCAATGTAATCAACTGTATAGGGATTTCCTCTGTAGTTTCCAGCCTTGAAAACAGGAAGTCCTTTTATAAGAAGTCCATGTTCAGTTGTTTCTGATTTAATATCTTTCATGCTCTTTACACTCAGAGAAAACTTTTCTATACTCATGATTTTGCTCTTTCTCCTTTATATGGAACCGATTTAGCTTTGAGAGACTCTTCTTTGTCTTTATAAATGATTCCAGGTAGTTTGTCATATCCCAAAGTGAGATATGCTTTTATCCTATGATGTCCATCGACACACATATATCCTTTTTCAAAAGTATAGAGTGCTATAGGATATAGAAATCCTTGTTCTTTTAGAACAGCAGTAAGAGCATCATTTTTTATACTTTCTTCAGGAAACTGCTTTATGCTCTTTAATTGATTTCGATAATTGTTTCTATACTGTGCGTAATTCGATTCATGCTTGCAATATATCTCATCAATAGGTATTTGTATTACTTCTCTATCTTCTTTTAAAAATTCTATATACATTATAACGTTTGACTTCTCTGCTTAGGCTCTTTAACCTGTTGAGTTGGACCTGTGCTAGGTTTCTTAACTCCAGGTTTTTTCTTAGGAGGAGTCTTAACAGTACTCGTTCCTTTTGGCTGAGTTTGTGTAATCTTCTGTTCTTTTCGCTCAACAGGAAGCTCTGTTCTTTTTCCTTCTCCAACAGTAGCTTTAGCTTGATTAGGATTAGCTGATGCTTCCTCAGATTTAGGCACTCTCAACATATCACGTATCCATGTCTCTTCAGAGCCGATGACTCCATTTCGTACTAACAGAGCGAAGACTTTAGAAAGCTCTAAGAACTCTGCTTTTGTGAGAGGTTCGAACACAAACTGTGGGTACGATTTAACTTCACCATAATTATATGATACAAGTGGTTTTATGAGCTGATTTTCTATAATTCCACACAAGTCTTGTTCTATTGAACGTAACATAAGTTGGAATAAATCAAATTCAACTTTAGATTTTGCAAACGAGCCACCAGAACCTCCACCAAGTAAAGAACCTGGTATTAACATGCCTCGTAAAATTTGTTCGTTATGATAATCAATACTTGACTTGAAATCTCCACCAGAACTTCTTCCAACACCAGTCTCCATTGCAGATATATCCCATCCTTCTACTTTAGATATACTTGACTTAGACTGAAGATTCTTTAATATTCCATTCATGATGTCTAAATCATGTTTTGTAGGAACAGTACCTATAACAATAGGGGTTCCAAATCTCTCAAGTGCTATGTTCCAAAATCGTGTGACAATACGTTTAATAAACCAATGTTCGTAGACAGAACGTAATCTTGACATGCCATAATTGTTACCAAACTCTTTCTCATTCGTATGAATAATAAGTCTTTCTATTGGTAGATTAATAGGTTTATTCTCAATATTACCAACAGTCTGTATAGCTTTCTTTAACGTGCCATATTTGTTTGTCTTAAATGAAATCGTTTCAGGGTCAAGTCCTTTAATCTTCTTTATACCGACCTTACCTTCATATTGCCCTGTCTTAAAAATATCATAAACTATTTCTGATACTGAAAATCCATATAACATGGACGTAAGAACGTTGGAAAGAGAACCGCTTAATCTGCCTTCCATGTTCTCAAATGTGTAGCGAAGACTATCAACTATTTCAATAGACTTCTTTTCAGTCTCAGGGTAAATGATTTTCCAATTACGAGATAGAATAGAGAATTTTATTAGATTGTATCCAGCTCTAATTGTTGAGTCCTTGAACATCTTCTTATATGTACTTATAGAAATATCTTCAGGATTAAAATTAGTTTCTCCAAATTTAGACCAGTTTACACCCTGACGACCAACCTCATAACCCTCCTTGTCACCAATAATCTTCCTTATTGGTTTCTTTTTGAATCTGTCAAATATTGCCATGTTTATCACCAGAGGTTTGTTAGTTTGTCCATACTGATACCTGCTCTTGCAGTTTCACTTTCTTCTGCGTAGATTCCGGCATGCATTGTATGTGTAACGGATGTTTGTCCATAAGAGTAGTCTAATTGTACGTCTGGCGATAACATATCTCGTGTCGCCAAACATGCTGACCAAACTCTATCATCACGCTTTCCATGAACATGCTTGTATCTCATCATTCCTGATGGTGTATAATCACGCTCTAAAGATAATAGTTGTGATATAAATTCAGGGTCATCTACAAGCTCGATTCCTCTCTTTTCGCAAAGAATCTTAAAGTTCGTAATAAGTATTTCTTTTTCTTTATTCGTAAAGATTATGGGAGTGACTTTCGCTCCAAATAAACGCCACATATCCTCTTCAATGCGTACACCCACTCCCGTAGCATCAATCTTAATTTCTGTAACATTGAAATCAGCATTTAGACGAGCGATGTGTTTTAGTTGTGTCATTCCGGGTAGATTAAAGTCATAAGGCATATGTTTCAGTTCGTCTTGCAATCGTATCTTGACCATATCTCCACAACGCTCTGCAATAGTGATAGCTGTCGATGAAACCTTCTTACCAAAGTCAATGCCCATAACAACTTCGTTCTTAGAATCAAGTTTTGTTAAATACTTTGCTTCTGGGTTAATTACAGGGTCAAGTAAATCTCTTGTAAAGAAAGCTAAGTCGTCGGAGCAGGGATTACAGCAATATTCCTGTTTAAAGTCCATCTCAAGCATAGACTTGCTCATCTTCTTAATCATTCTAGAGTAATTCTTATCGGGACATTTCCACCAAGGAATTTCATGCTTAGAATACTCTTTATTATCTTCCCATACTTCCCAGAACTGATTAGCTCTTCCTCTAGGAGTAGATAGCAACGTCATTTCCCCTCCTCTTGAAATAGAAGGCTGAATAGCGGCTAAGATTTCCTTATCATTCATGATAGAAGCAAACTCATCAACGTAAACTTTGTTAGCTCTAAATCCTCTTATAGTGCGGTCATTATTTGGGAGACTAAGTATTCTAGACTTATTAAGAAAAGAAATTTCAGTCATAGACTGTGTTCCTAAGATAGGTTTGACTGGAAGTCCGTCTAATAAAGAATAAACGTACTTTAGGATGCGTTTGGCAGCTTCTTCTCCAGAAGAAACAAACAGAACTGTCATATGTGGTTTCAGTAACGCTTCCGTCAGACCTTCGCAAGCTATAACAAACGAATATCCCATCTGTCTAGCTTTCATGATAATTCTAAAAGTAGAAGGGTCAAGAATAAAATCGTTTTGATAAGGATATAGTCTTAAAGGTACGCCCTCAAACGTATACATTGTATTAATGAACGACGCTATAAACTGTCTTTCGTTAACATTAGACACTCTTCTTATCTACCTCATTAACAATTTTGAGTTTATCTTCTTCTGATAAATCTCGCTTGCAGACAGCCTCAACATCAACGTTCTCGCCTAACTGTATCTTTCTAAACAACTCTGTGAGTATAATCGAAATATCTCTCGTTTCTCCTGAACGTTCATTTATCTTTACTATCTTATCAATCGCATGTTGTTGTTGTTGGTCAAGATACTGCCAATCTTTTGGACTTAATGTTTTATCCTTCTTACGTTTCTGACAATCTTTTATAGTTCCCCATAAAAGAACTTCTATTTTAGAAAGTTGTGATTCCCCAGAATCTTTTCTTATAGATTTTTTTAACGTAACGCTACCAACTGCGCTTTCGTTACGTTTGAAATTTTTATGATGTTTACATAGTGTTGCTATACTTAAAACATAACTAGGATATTCTTGTTTTAACCAATTATATATATCAGAGTTTGTTTTCTTATCATTCCACATCTGCATAATCTCAGCTTTATATGGATGATTATGAAACGTTAATTTATCGAAAGATGTTGTCATTTCATTCCTTTGAAGTTAACGATTAGTGTTATATATATAAGAGAGGCAACGCCAATGATTTTCATTACATCTAAAACAGTAACAGTATAAGCGAACGATAATGAGTTTAATATCCATGAAGATGCAAATGCCACAATAAATATCTGTGCAATCATATAAATACAGTACGTAACAGTCATTCCAACAAGATTCCAACGCTTCTTAGTCAAATATCTATCGTGTTCTTTTTTAAGTTTAGCTAACTGAGCATCCATCTTCTCCTTGCTTGTTTCGTTTACGATAAAGCTTTCCTTGTCACGTTTCTCTCCTTGTCGCAGCTGCTTCTTCTTGTAATTCTTCCCGTACACCATGTTCCAAATGTCTTCGTCTCTTAGCATGTTCTTTTCCTATATATGTTAGCATATATCCTTGTGTTCTAATATAATCAAGTAAACAAATTACCGTATAAACAAATACTCTTTTCTCAATCTGACGTTTCTCTGCGTGTTTCTCTGCAAATTGTTTTAAGTCTTCTATTAGAGAGTTTTTCATAGAGCAGTCTTTTGAATCTCGGCAAGATAGGATAAGACTGCCAGAACCTTAGATTGTACCTTGATTAAATCTTTCTGTATCTTTATCAACGCCTGACCAGTCATCGTAATACGAGTCTCCTCTACAACCTTTATTGAGAACATTACTAGTCATGCCCACAAGCACTTCCTTAGATGTATATCGGTTGAGATAATTTAATGCTCTCCACTTTGCACCTTGCAAATAGAAAGTTTTTTTCATACCTTCAGGAGCTTCCAAAATAAACATCCGCATCTCCTGGGCAATATCTTCTCTTAACTGGACATCCTTTGTTAAAAGAGTAGAAATAGCGATAACGTCTTTTTCATAAATAGTGTAGTTTTTCATGCAACCATTCTTTCTTACATACTCCGAGTTTCAGCTTTTTTCCGTTATTCCGTATGAACCTAAACGTCACTATAGGGTGACGTTGCGAACATTACAAATGTTACAGTTCGCAGGCGGATAAAGGATGTATTAGTGAGAAATGCTTAAGCTTTTCGAACTGTCCATATACTATATAAAACAATTCAGCATCGTTTTTGCAACCTCGTTCTTAAACTTTTTTTTATTTTGCTTACCGCTTGAGGTGAAATACGTAATGCATCTGCTATCTCACTTCTGTTGTAACCTGTTAGTATCATTAGACTTACGAGCTTTTCACGTTTGTTTTCCATCATCAAAATATTGTCAAAAAAATCTACCCAAAATGTGTTATTTTCTAACATTGACGCAACCTCCAGATGCTTGTTTTTAGTCGTTTTTCAGATATTTCAGACACAAAAAAAACGGACTATTAGCGTTATTTCTGCTAACAATCCGTTTGATTGGGTATGTTTTTAGCTTACTATTATTGTATTATGCGAGCGAATTTATGACCACAGTCGAAGCAATACCATGTCTGAACAATTTCTTCGTTACGCAATAAATCATCTTGAGCTTTATAATGCTCAGTAGTCTCTCCACACACAACACAATACGTTTTAATCGTTTCTTTCTTCTTATTCATAAATACAATTATATCATTTACATAAGCTCATGTCAAGGTTTTTTATATGTTCTCTCAGCACCACACTTGTTGCACTTCCAATATCCACCATCTTTATATTGTCGTACTTTACCTAACTCGTTATCGTAGTATGCATTTATATGCCACATCTTTTTTCCACATAAACATTTTACTTCGTTCAGACTACGCTCCATACATCTCATCTCTTTTCTTTTTATAAGCTTTTCTTGCCAATATTTTTCTTTTTTCTATCGAACAATCATTGCAATTCTTAACAGTGCTAACACCCTGTTTGCTTGGGCTGTACGCAGTAAACTTTTTACCACAGTAACTGCAATTCAAAACTCTTTCGTAAATATTCCCTATTTTAGTTATCATTTTTTCCCATCTTTTGTTTTATTAACTTTACTAAACATATCACCCATACTACAACCAAACATATTTTCAATATTGTATAAGTTTTTTATATCGTCATTACACTTTGAACAATACGTGCCGAGTATAAAAGTTTTACATTTAGGACATTGATTAGCGTTGTTCATTATGTTCTCCTATGTATTAATTTCATTGCTCTATCTTCGCTCCCAATTCCAACAACTTCGCCATCAGACCAAAAAAACTCGATGTTCTCGCCTAGCTCTTTCTTCATTTCTTTTTCAATCTTATTCACAGCTTCATAATAATCGCCTTCTGCTTCATTTACTTTATTAAACCATTTTATCATATCAATCATATCACATCTATCTCTCTATTTTCTTATGACTGCATTAAAATAACGCCGTAGTTAAGCATTACAGCACCTGTCCAGTATAACGTTAAACCAAACTTACGTTCATATAATGAAAGTACCGCAAGAACACCATATTGAAACATTAAAAAATAGATTAGCTTAGTAGACATTAGGTGATTCGCCTATCTCATCGTCAAGCTCTCTTTGTCGTAAAGCTATAAACGTATTAAGTGCCTCGAAGACTTCTAGCACAGGGACGCATATCTCTGAATAATCATCACCTTTCTTGAACACTAGCTCTACATAGTTATTATTATTTAATTCTTCATTTGATACACATAAATCGATGTCACCTGTATCATCTTGACACTTAATCGTTATCTGCATTGAGTTTATCCTGCCTTTCTTTTGCATCATCGTAGGTATCGTATATCTCAAAAACATCTTCTGTGGGTTCAACGATGTACTTAGAACCAGACTGTCTAATCATTTTTTCCATATATTTCCTTTCTCTCGAACAGAGTATACATACACATCTCGGTCCACATTCTTTAGCACCAGTACCGTAGACTAAACGTGTCTTATGATTGCTCATTGCTTTCTCCTAATCCCTCTAAAACCACAACTACACCAGTTTGTGTCACTATGTGCGTATACTTCATCTTTCATCCAAGTCTCACGATGACAACACGGGCAATCTTCAACTTCTTTTGCACCACATTTACATGAAGAATCGTATCGTCTTCTCCATGAAAACTGTTTTTCATCATCAGGTAATCTCTTTATCACATCGCCACAGAAAGGACAATGTTTAGCAAACCAATCTCTCTTAACTTTCTTTTTCTTTCTCTTATTAGTCTGTCTAGGCTCTTCGTTCCCAAATTCTTTAGGTAATAAGAACTCCGCTTTCTCACCCCATCCACCACTAAAGAACTGTTTTACCTTATTGTTTATTCTTATACTCATAATATCTAGACTCCTTTATATTCTCTTAAACTATGTAATTCAGAGCGATACATACCAGAACCATTCTCGCCTCTAAAAGCAACTCGCAGAATATGTTCATCTCCGTCAAGTACATCAAAGAACTGTGCTGACATGATAGTACACACTCGCTTAACTCCAATCCTGAACTCTTTATCTTCAATAAAATCAGAAAGTGTCATTAACTAACCTCATCTAGTTATCTTCCTTTCTCATCTGGGTATAACTCATGTGACAAGTCGCTTTGCCAAAACTCTTTTGTATGTATATCCATTATTGTTAATTTACCATCCCATCCAGCACCTTGGTCTAAATTAATTAAATTGCAATAAAACTTTGGTTCAAAACCATCTGTCTTACTACTTGTCTGCGTATGACCAATGAATACCGTGTCCCACTCTTGTATTTTATAATCAGGGTTACAACCATGAACCATACATGCTCTTTTAAATAATCCTCTATCCCAAGTTAACACATCAAATGGTTGAATCTCTACTGGGCTGTTTTCATAAAAACCACCATGAACAAATACCATATTATCTTGAATATAATAAAATGGTGCTTTTCTCAATATTTTCATATGAGCTTCATCCATTTGCTTACCATCATAAGACGCAATAGTCTCTTTACCACCTTGAGAATACCATATCCATTTAGGTGTATCATTATAAGACGCATTATAATCTTTTCTATCAAACCAAGATATAGCCCATAAATCATGGTTACCCATAATATGTACCAAGTCTTTTACTTTCAATAACTCGTCAAAACATTCTTTTACATACCTCCAACCGTCACAAGTATCACCTAGAGAAATCAGTCTATCGTTGTCATAGTCAAACTTGGACCTATCTAAACACTGCTTTAGTGCTTTTATGTTACCGTGAATATCTCCTATCGCTAATGTTCTCATAATCCCTCTCTTATCTG
>Ga0233412_10000909_pt1 | contig 16246 bp, 14 predicted proteins | sample Na_anoxic_4_MG_FD_180667 | JGI IMG/M metagenome (GOLD analysis project Ga0233412, IMG submission 180667) | Seawater microbial communities from Saanich Inlet, British Columbia, Canada - Na_anoxic_4_MG | ecosystem: Environmental > Aquatic > Marine > Inlet | place: Canada: British Columbia...
AGGTGCAGAAGGAGCTCCACTAAGAGAATTATGTGGCGGATAACACAAACTATCTAGATTTGTCACTTGTCTTCTATTATCATGATATCTATTTCTAGTAGCTCCTCTCAAAGGAACACTCACTTGTTGTAATTCGCCGTTACTTTCATTTGACATATTTATTAAAACATTCTCTCTCTCATTTTTAATTTTATATCTTTCCTTTACAACATTTATAAGCATTTCACCTTTTTCACCTGCTATTTTTCGCGCTAAATCAACTGCCATATATGGTTCATAATATTTATTATCATTTCTTTTTACAAAATCTATTTCTTCCCTAGGAGGATCTATAACTAGATTGTAATGGTTCATAGTTAAATACGTTATAGCCATTGTTTGCAACTTATTATTAACCTCTTTATTTCTCATTTCATGAATAAGAAAATACTCTTCGTTTGTTGGGGATCTGGGGCTCTGGGGTGGATTTCTTATTTCAAATAAAGCATTATTTTTTTCCATTTTTGTTAATATAGAATTATAAAGTTTACAATTCTTGTCATACACATCGGAGTTTCTTCTATCTATTTTCTTACACCTTTTTAAAGAAGTGTTATGAAAATTATTTACATATTCATAATTTGTAGCCTTATCTCCTCTTCTTATTGAAAAGGACTTAGAAAATCTACTTCTTCTTCTCACAACTTGTTGGTTTTCTTCATCCATAATACTATGTAATTATATTATTTATTTAAACATTAATTGTTATTATAAAACTATTTACATATATATCGTGCTAAATACTTAAATGGACTTTTCTGAGCAAATCGAGTATCAAAAAAAAACATGTATGATAACTCTTGGTCATTTATTCGATAAATATCAAGATGAAGAATATATGTTAAGTAAATTGAATAATTATATTTTAATTCAACTACCTAAATTAATGGAGAATCATAAAATTTCTCAACAAGAAAAACAAGCTAGAAAAACAGAATTAAACAAGGAGAAATTAGCATTCCAAAGCAAATTTTTAACAGATAATCGTTTTTACTATTTAACATCTACTGAAACATTTTTTCATTATGATGGACAAAACTATACCACTTATAATGAAGATGATATTTGCCATAAAGTTTTTACACAAATTACAAAGGAGAGAAAACTTATGGCTCACAAAGAAAAGGTTAAAAACTCTATTATACGTAAAATTAAAAAATCATCTCTATTTAAAACTATACCCGAATCTAAAACCATTCAATATACACTTAATATGTTTTATCCAACCTTATTCAATAGTAAAGACAAAGCCAAATACTTTCTCACCATACTTGGAGATAATCTATTGAAAATAGAGAGCCATCTGGTTCATCTTATAAGCCCCAAAGCAAAACAATTTTTAAAAGAAATCACCCACTTTTCATACCTTTACACCTCTATAAATCCCACTTCTACTTTTAAATACAAATATCATGATCAGGACTACTCTTCTATTAGACTTTTAGATATCAATATGTCAGTTGATACATCAACAAACTGGTTATTTGTTAAACATCAAATAATTAATATTATAAGTGTTGCATGCTATTATTCGAACCGATACAATAAAAGTGATAACTTTATTGAATCACATTGCGACTACTCACTTTCAACTCATACTCTTTTTCTTAAAAATAACACATCACGAGATATTGTTAAGTTATTCTGTTCATACTATATTGAAAATTGTACTGAAACAAATATCAATTTTGAAAACTCTAACTACAACATTCCTTGGAAACATATGGTTTATTTATGGAAGAGTTTCTTAGAAGAAAAAAATTTTCCCAACATAATTTTCAATCAGAACCTTAAGGTTCTGTTATGTGAAAAGTTTGAATTTGATGAAAAACTTGATCAGTTTACAGGTGTAACTAGTAAATATCTCCCAAGAATTGCTACATTCATGGAATTTTGGAATAATGAAATTATTCCAAATGATGATGAAGAACTTGAAATAGGAGAGATAAATACATTGTTTAAACAATGGACAACCAATCATCTAAAAAGCAAATCAAATAACAATTATTGCAATGATCAACAGGTTCTTGATATAATTCGGTTTTACTCTCCAGATACTGAAATCACAGAAGAAAAATATTTAATGAATATCTCCTGTAAATTATGGGACAAAAATAATGATGTTGTTGCATTTCTGACTTGTTACAAAGAAGCGTCATCTAATCATTCCGTTCATACAGCATATGAAAACTATGTTAAATCACAACCTACTTTAGTCGCTAGCAAACGTTATTTTGCAGAAAAGTATCTTTTACTTATCAATTCAGAATAAAATTGAAAATTTTAATATGTTTCTAAAAACCTTAAAACCATTCACCATGGCAGCACTCATTCAGCACAACTACATGTACCAACAATTTCCTGGAACTAAATCTCAAAACGATGAAAAAAGTGTTATGCTTTCTAGCCCAACTGAATCTATTCCTGACGGGAGTCGTTTTGTTGGTTACACAAGCTTCGATAATCACGACCACAAAAAAACAGCTGAATTTCTGAAAGAACCAGGCGCAAATACAACCCATATTGTTCGTGAAAAAATTGATGGATCTCACTTCTCAATAATGTATAAAAATGGAGACATTATGTTTTGCCGACGTAAGGGCATTCTTCAAACAGGTGAACTTTTCCGTGGTTATGATAAGTTTTATCCAAAAGGAGGATCTGAAATTGCAGATTTGCTGCTAGCTTTACCAAGACAAGGTAGTCTTAGAGCTCAGCTAATTCTAAAAGCATCTTGGTTCTTTAATGCTTATGGTAATCACTATATTCTACATGGAGAACTATTCGGCAATAGTTGGGAAGGAACTAAATCAGTAAGTGACTTCCCTGCTTTTCAAACCAAAGTTGAATATACTCCATCACTTGAAACTCTCTGGTATGACATCTGGGATAGTAAAACCAATTCATATCTTCCAGTAGATAAAGCAAATGAAATGTTTCAGAATTCTGGCTTTACAATTTGTCCTATTATTGCTACTTATTCATCACTCAGTGAAGCACTAGAACATCCGTCTGGATTCACTAGTACCATTTCTTCACTTTACGTTAAGGAACCCCACTCTTCTCCTAATCTTGCCGAAGGAATTGTTATTTCTCCGGTCGTTCCTTACTACTATCGCTCTAGTCGTGCTATCATAAAGAAAAAGCATAGTTCATTTGTTGAAAAAGCCCGACGAAACAACAAGTCTCCTAAGAAAAGGTATAATCGCTTTGAATTCCTAGACGATCTGTGCTGTGGGGAAGCAGGAGAAAACCGGTTTACAGCTGTTCGTAGCAAACTCTGCGACGTTGTTAGTAAAAGCTGGATGGCTAATGAGTATGTGGTTGATGTACTTAGCGATCTTGATCCTGACTCACCTTACGCAATGTTTTCAACTGGTGAAAAACTTGCAGCGGAAAAATACATAAAGAAGAAAATTGGACATCTTATTGCTAGGATGTAAATGGTAGTGTATAAATTTTTAAATATTTATAACTAATTTTATTATAAATATTTACCTTCTACTTTTTCTACTTTTCTTCTTACGATTTGTTTTTCGTTTCTTATGGCGAGTGTGTCTAGCCCTCCTACGATGTCTTTTCTTAGATTTTACAGAGCCACCTTTGGGTGACGCGGCTGCAATACCGCGCAGCACGGCGTCTTTATTGGCATCTTTGTGCCGGTCAGGTGGTTCTAACGCAGGTAATCTCGGCTTTAAGTCCATCTTCATGGTTTCACCTGCCGAGTTAAGTACAATCGGTTTAATGTCTTTAAATCTCGATTGAAGATCGCGTTCAGCATCTTTGGTGACATTATTATAGCGCACCTTGTCTAGTTTTTCCTTAAGTTCCTTATTTAACTTTATTGCATGGATTTGCAGTTTGGTGGCTATTTCTCCAGCATCGTACACCGATGGCAGGTCTCCCATCTTCATATAGTGATACCTGCCCTCGCGTTGGTATTGCTCGTTGACACGCTTATAGGCTTCTTGTGCTGGGATTTTGTTAATATGCTCCTCGTACGCGTAGTCTATGGTAAACATTTCATTATACTGGTTTCTGGAGTTAGCCTCTATTATTAGTGCTTGCTTGAGCTCTTCGATTGCTTTTTTATATTCTTTTACTAACTTGTCATTTTCTTCTTTATCGGGAGGGGAATTACTCATTATAAATTAAGATTAGAAAATATAACTTCTGTAAAAAAAGATAGAGTATTTATGATTTGTTTTTTTTTGGATTTCGGTTCTTTTTTTGGATTTTGAGTTTGTCGGCTAATACATGATAAGGAAGTTGCGCTCTTGATCATGTTTCAGATCCTTTGCTGTGCCACCCAGGAGCAAAAACTCGGTATAGTTTTTCGCCGACTTGTAAGACTCGTACCTCAACCATGATTTGCATGGTTGAGACACTCCGTTGCGTCGGTGCACTCGGCGCTTGGGATTTTCTTGACAGAACTTAAACTTCAGAGTTTTAGGTGCGCCAAGAGTGGACTGGGGCGTCTCCAGGCAGTCAAAGAACACGTCATGTTCTTTGGTTGCGGACATTGCTACAAATGAATGAGGAAAGTGAAGAGGGAAGTTAGCGTTTGAGATTTGTTTGGAAGTGGGTTGAAAACGATTTGAACTTTGTCAGAGAGTGGGTAGTAAATACGACGTAATGATTAAAAAGCATTTCAATTTTTAATCATTGTAACCGATTTCTCATTTAACTAAATATAGATTTAAGGGTTAGCAACATTTCTTTGGCTCACTCTCGACAAGTACTAATGCTCTAACTGCATATTCTTTAATCTGATCTTCATGAAAACCCATATTTTATTTAGTGATGGTGTTTTTTGCTTCCACCAACAGTCTTGCGCCGCTTGGCAGTTTTGCGCTTATGGCTTTTACTAGGGCTGTGTGAGCGTCCAAGTTTAACTGCTCCAAATTTACCTTTCTTAGCAGTGTACCCATGCTTCACAAGACGTTTTTCCTTCTTTGCCGTAGCATGTTTCTTAGCAGAAACAATACGTCCATGCTTGTTTTTTATAAAACTGGATTTTGTTAAACCACCAGTTGTTTTGTATGCTGTTTCGTGCCAGACCTGGGCTCTAGAACCTGTATTAAGATCGTATTTCTTACCATTGATATGGTATTTTCCATCAGCTTGTTTAGTATGTCTCTTAGGCATCTTATAAATTTAGTTGAGATAATATTTTCTTCTAAATATAAATTTCTGTCAAGTTAAAAATTACGCAGTGGCTGTCCCCCAGTTCCTTTCAACCTCCCATATTGATTAAGATATTTTTCAGGATTATAACTTGGAGGATTTGCCATTCCAAAACGACTTCCAGGAACCTTTATTGACCACGTAGGTCTTCCTCCAAACCCTCCATTAACTAAAGCAACGTAACTTGCAACTTTTGATGATACCGATGTACCATAGGGATTAATAGTAGAATTCCATCCATTATTTTGGAACTTACTCAACACCTGTGTTCCAGGTCCGCAGATATTAGCACAATATAGCAATGATGCTCTACTATTATTCTTCCGTCCAATATTGGATAAAGTAAATACCATTACATTAGCATATTATTATTTTCATCTAATAAATTATTAATATCTATAGATGAGCCCAATTCCTTCTTGATATTCACTCTGTTTTTTAGTTTCTCATTTTCTGACATTCCACCCATAACTTCTTTCACCATTCCCATATAAAGTTCTGTGCCATGTTCAGATGTATTCCAATCTGGATGTTGCTTTTCCCAAGCCTTGATATTTTGAATCTGTTTTTGTGTAATTGTTTCTATACTTCTATCTATTTTTCTATTTTCATTATCTTTTTGCCACTCATTTTCATCTTTAACATAAAACTGAAGACGTTTCTTATCACTGCAATGAATTGGTCGCTCGGTCGGATTCATATCTTGTAAATTTTTAACGAATATGTTTGTTATCCCCTTAATATACCCATTTTCCTTTGTATACTGAAGATCCTCTAGTGAAGGTTGGAGTGAATTCATAAAATCAGTTAAATTCATAGCATTTTTACATTCCTCGTTTAAAAATACATTAATAGTCATTCTATTATTAATATGATTAGTAGTATTTCCTACTTTTTGTATTAGATGATCAAACATATCCTGCTGTGATTCAATTGTTTTTTCAAGTATATTTTGAAGATTCTGAATCTGCTCATGCTGTTGCTGCAGAATAGGATTCGCTAAATACTCAGATTTTGTCTTTACCGGAGTTAATCCCCCCTTACAAATCTTTTTATGTCTAGACAAACCACTTTTATATTTATAACTTTTATTACATATACTACATAAGTATTCCTTTGGACTACCTTTTGATTCTTCATGTACTTGTATTTCACTACAATGTTCGTTGTTTGGATTATGACGCAAATGTTTCATTGTTAAAATATGTTTATTCCAATCGTACTTATTTTTTGTTTCATAATTACATGGCTTGCAAAAATATTTGGTTAAATTTTGACATTTTTTTTTGCCCATACCTTTTATAATATAGTATAACATACTATTTAAATATTTTATGGTGTTGCGATTTTATCGCAAAAATTACCATAAAAATGGTAACCTAGCAAAATGCGACTTTTTAAAAAAAGATTTTAACACATTTAATAGTCACATTTTATTTTGAGAATTATTTTGCGATTTTTAAAGTTACCATTTTTTACCATTAGTTACCATTTTGATATTTGAGCTTGTTGAATCCCTATAGTGCCTTTTTTTAAGCACTACATAACTATCCTACACATATTTATTCTTCATTTTTCCAAATTCTCTAGATTGTGTAGAGATTTTTTTCTTTTTTAAAACTTTTTAAAGTTGATTCTGAGAATCTTAGAAATAATAGGTGAAATTTACTATTTCTTGAGTTTCAAATTAGTGTTAAAAAACAGACAAAATCTCTACATACCCTAAAAACAAAATATAGAATTCTATTTACTACCTAGACAAATGATTTATTAATAATATATAAAATTGAAATCATTTAAATATTATAGAATAATAGATAAATATCATGTCGTCTGCAACATCACTGGCTCAAACCTATCAAAAAAAAACTGACAAAGAACATGTCCTTGACAATCCTGACACCTATACTGGTTCGATGGAAATGACAGACACTGAAACATTTGTCTTTAATGAAGAGCAAAATTGCTTTGATAAAAAAACATTTGAAATGATTCCGGGTCTTTACAAGCTCTTTGATGAAGCGATTGTAAATTGTCGAGATCATGCTGTGAGAATGGAAAATGCAATGTTTATGTGCAAACCGAATACAATTCCATTGAAATATATCGATGTTTCAATTTCAGATGATGGAGTATTTACCTTTGTCAATGATGGAAATGGAATTGATATTGCCGAACATCCTGACTACAATCTTTGGATTCCTGAGATGATCTTCTTTCATCTTAGAACTGGTACTAACTATAATAAATCGGAAAAAAAGATTGTTGGGGGTAAAAATGGCTTTGGTGTAAAGCTAATCTTTATCTGGTCTGAATATGGCTATATCGAAACAGTAGATCATGTTCGCCAGCTTAAGTATACTCAAAATTGTTCTGACAATCTCAACGTTATCGAGAAACCGGTTGTAAAAAAGTGTCGCACCAAACCTTATACCAAGATTGTATTCAAACCTGACTACAAGCGTCTAGGGATTAGTGGTCTGACAAAAGATATGATTGCTCTTCTAAAGAGGAGAATCTACGATATTGCTGCCGTAACAAGTACGCAGGTTTCGGTGAAACTCAATTCTTCGCCTATCTCAGTAAAACACTTTCAGCAATATGTTGATATGTATATTGGTTCAAAGAGTGAGACAAAACGTGTCTATGAATGTGGAAGTGAGCGATGGGAATACGGCGTTTCACTTTCACCAAGCGATGAATTTCAACAGGTGTCATTTGTAAATGGAATTTACACTGGTAAGGGTGGAAAACACGTTGATTACATTTTGAATCAAATTGTGAGAAAACTCACATTATATATCTCAAAAAAGAAAAAGATTGATGTCAAATCAACATCAATTAAGGAACAGCTATTCCTATTTCTTAGATGTGATGTTGTCAATCCTGGATTTGATAGTCAAACAAAAGAATATCTTACGACTGCTGTAAGTAAGTTTGGATCAAAGGTTGAGGTTTCTGATAAATTCATTGAAAAAATAGCTAAAATGGGAGTTATGGATAAAGCCTGCGATCTTACTGCTGTGAAACAGAATAATAATGCAAAGAAAACAGACGGAGCAAAGAGTAAATGTGTCCGTGGAATTCCTAAGTTGGTAGATGCAAACTATGCTGGAACAAAACACTCTCATGAATGTACTATTATCTTTTGTGAAGGAGATTCAGCTAAAGCAGGAATTGTTTCTGGTCTATCAAAGGAAGATAGAAATTATATTGGGGTTTATCCTATGAAAGGTAAGATGTTTAATGTCCGCGGTGAATCAATAAGGCGTATTAGTGAAAACAAAGAAATTGTTGAGATTAAACAAATTATCGGTCTTGAAACCGGAAAACAATACAAGAACGCAGAAGATATCAAAAAACATCTGCGCTATGGTAAACTCTTGTTTATGACGGATCAGGATCTTGACGGATCGCATATTAAAGGTCTTGGGATTAATTTGTTTCATTGTCAATGGAAATCTTTGATAATGCAGGGTATAATTGGATTTATGAATACACCAATTCTTAAAGCACGAAAAGGTTCAAGTGAAATAGTGTTTTATAATGATGGTGAATATCTGGATTGGAAGAAATCTAATAATGACGGAAAAGGATGGAAAGTTAAATATTACAAGGGTCTTGGTACAAGTACTGCCAAAGAATTCAAGGAGTATTTTAAGGAAAAGAAAATTGTGACTTTTGTTTATACCGAAAATAGTGATGATGCTATTGATATGGTGTTTAATAAGAAAAGAGCAGAGGACCGGAAAGAATGGTTAGGTAAATATGAGCGCGAGAGCTTTCTGGATACCAGCAAAACCGAAATACCATTTGAGGACTTTATTAATTATGAGATGAATCACTTTTCCAAATATGATTGCGATAGATCAATTCCTAATTTAATGGATGGTCTTAAGACAAGTCAACGGAAAATCTTGTTTGCTGCTTTCAAGAAAGGATTGAAATCTGAAATTAAAGTAGCACAATTTGCAGGATATGTTAGTGAACATTCTGCTTATCATCATGGTGAACAAAGTTTGATGGGCGCTATTGTTGGAATGGCTCAAGACTATGTTGGTTCAAATAATATTGGCGTTCTTATGCCTAATGGACAATTTGGAACTCGTCTAGCTGGTGGAAAAGATAGCGCAAGTGAAAGATACATCTTTACTCAACTAAATTCAATTACAAGAAAAATATATCCTCAGATGGACGATAATGTTCTTAAATATCTGGATGATGATGGTACACTTGTAGAACCGATTTACTATGCTCCAATTATTCCAATGGTGCTTGTAAATGGTTCTCGAGGTATTGGTACTGGTTTTAGTACGGATATTATGTCATATAATCCAATTGACATTATTAATTGTATCAGGGCTTTGCTTGGTGGAAAGACACTTGATCTAGCATTAATGCCATATTATGAAGGATTTAAAGGTAGTATCACTCCAATTACCGATTCAAAGTTCTTAATTAAAGGTAAATACGATCATGATGGTGTAGATAAAATCCATATTACTGAATTACCTATTGGAACATGGACTGATGACTACAAAGCTGATTTGGAATATATGATGTCGGACAAGGATAGAAAGGGTAAGAAAAAGGCGGTTTATATTAAAGATTACAATGACATGAGTACAGATAAGGTTGTGGATATCACAATTACGCTGCAAAAGGGAATTCTTGGAAAACTAGAGACAGCCATTTCGGATTATGGTTGTACTGGAATTGAAAAAGCATTCAAGCTTTTCACTACACATACCAATACAAATATGTATATGTTTGATGCTAATGATGAATTGAAAAAATATACAAACGCTAGGGAGATTATTGAAGATTATTTTGAAGTACGTCTTAACATGTATGATAAACGAAAAAAATATATCATTAATTCACTTGAAGCTGAACTAATCATACTTTCTAATAAGGCAAAATACATTCAAGAAAATCTTGCTGGAACAATTGATTTGAGAGGCAAAAAGAAGTCGATAATCTCAGAACTTCTAAAGTCAAAACAATATAGTGTTATTGATGACGACGATGACTACAAATATTTAGTGAAAATGCCTATGGATAGTGTATCTCAAGAGAATGTAGAGAAACTTATGAAGGAACAAGGTAATAAGGAGCTTGAATTGAGTATTATTAAGGCAACAACAATTCAGGACATGTGGAAAAGGGAGCTAGATGAGCTAGAAAAGGAATATCTTGAATATCGGGCTTCCAGAGAAAAGGCGATGGATTCAACATCTTCAAAGAAAAAGAAGAAGAAAAATAGTAAGAAAAAGAAGTTGGTAGTAAATTCGTCATCAGCATAAATTTGTTACTAATATAAAATTAAAAAAAATTTTTTAATTCTAGGGTTTTGTTGTTAGTATTACTCATAACTGGGGGTTGTAATGGAACAACTAATGTACTAGCATCATGCAAGTATGTTAAATATCCTTGTGCTTCTCCATATATTTGTTTGGCACAATATTCAACAACGATTTTGTTTAGAGCCTCAATCTGTTCTGTGACATGACACTGCATGTTAGCGGAATTTTGTAAAAATACACTTCTCATAATAATTTTAAGAGTATCTTCAGACTGAGGTCCAATTAGATATTGTTCTTTAGACATTTTATAAACATTTGCCCTGATAGCATTTTGAATAATCTGAATGTTCTGTTTACTGAAATAGGCAATCGATAAAACTGAATTTTCCCAATTACCCTGTAATGCATTACTAAAACTAGTTGTTTCTTTCACCGGTATTTTATCATATAATGCAAATTGTTTTTTCATATCAACTTGAGCAATATTTACACGTCCGTTATAATCAATGTTATTCATTTATATTAATTATAGAAAAAATTATCTATAATTAATTTATATAAGATGAGTTTTCAAAATATTGTATTAGTAATTGCCGTCGCTTTATTGATTTTATGTTTGATCATTTTTGGAGTATCTATGTATAACAAAAAATATCATGAAGTATTTCCACCAGTTCAAGCTACTTGTCCCGATTACTGGGTGGAAGAAACAAATAGTGCTAATGAAAAGATATGTGTTAATGATAAGGGTTTAGGCAATAGTGATTGTAAATCAAGAATGGACTTCAGTAATCCACCATTTACGGGAAGCAAACCCAATATTCTTTGTGCTAAGGAACAATGGGCTACTAAGTGCGGTTTGACATGGGATGGCATTACTAATAATCCTGATGCCTGCAATAGTAATAAATAAATATATATAATAAGCTTAAATTATATATGTTTACGGATAATACATTAAGTAATATTGGATTACTTCCACAAGAACTTATTGACATTATATGGGACAAGATAGAACCTAAATATAAAGTATTTGTATCAAAGAACTATTATATCATGTATCACCCATTGATTACAATACCTAAATATAGATATACAACATATTTAAGGAATATAATAAGAAATGATTGCGATTTTGTAGTAAGTCAATTGTTAAAAGAAAATGATAATCGTTGGGTTAAAATGAATAACATAAAGTATAAAAATTCTGTGTATGCTTCTTATTTACACTATATTTTAGCTTTATGTATAGAATATAATGCGTCTAGATCAAGAACTATTATAGAAGAATATAATAAATTAGGATTAGGTAAAAATAGACCTAAAAGGAATCGTCATAAAAATATAAAATGGACAAATTAAACTTAAATAAATTATTAAATAGAGAAGAAATTGAAAAAAAAATAATATCGATTTTGACAAATTTTCAAAAAGAAAAGGCAAATGTCTTGGTTAGGAGAGGTATTTATTTATATGGAAATCCAGGTGCCGGTAAAACATATTTTATAAGAGAATTATTAAAAAAAATAGATCATGATGGAGTCTTTTATGATGCTGGCGATATTAGAAATAAATCAATAATTGAGACAATAACAAAACATAATATGGCTGATAAAAACATACTAAGTATGTTTTTTAAAAAAACCAAACATATAGCTATTGTTATGGATGAAATCGATGGAATGAATAGTGGGGATAAAGGAGGTATAAACTCTTTAATAAAACTAATAAGACCTAAAAAAACAAAAAAACAAAAAACAGAGGAAATTACATCAAATCCAATTATTTGTATAGGTAATTATCATATTGATAAAAAAATCAAGGAATTGATGAAGGTTTGTCATAGTATTGAATTGAAAACTCCTACAAAAAAACAAATTGAACAAATTACTAACGAATTAATGCCTTCTTTAGACGAAGAGTTAAAGAAAAATGTAATTGAATACTCTCAAGGCGACTTGAGAAAACTCCAGAACATCTACGAGATTTATGCAAACAAACATAGCATACTAAAAACTGAAATCATACAAAATATATTCCAACAGAAAAGTTATAATGATGACACAAAAAAAATAATGTCATCGTTAATAGTAAATCCGGTACATCTAGATTCACATTTATCAGTAATGAATGAAACTGATAGGACCATTGTTGGTTTACTATGGCACGAAAATATAATTGATACATTTGATGGTCGTGATAAAAAGGAAGTTATTAAATTCTACTATAAAGTTTTGAATAATATGTGTCTCGCTGATTATGTGGATCGTATTACCTTTCAAAAACAAATATGGCAATTTAATGAAATGAGTTCTTTAATTAAAACGTTTTATAATAATCACATTTATCATAGTGAATTCGCTAAAAAGGTCGTTAAATTAAAAGAACCGAGATTTACAAAGGTGTTAACAAAATATTCAACCGAATATAATAACTATATTTTTATTCAAAATTTATGTCAACAATTGAGTATGGATAAAAAAGATGTATTGGGGCTATTTCTTGACATTCGCAATAAATATAGCGAGGATGAAGAGGTTTATAATTTATTTGAAAATTATGATATTGGAAAATTAGATATTAATCGTATTTATAGATATATAGATAGATATACAAAACTTGATGAAGATTAATTATAATATAAAAATTACAATTAATCATGTTATTTACTTGCATCTATTACAACCAGTACCGCCTCTGCGACGGCGACGTTTAGTGCCAGCACGGCGTTTGCGTCCTCCAGATTTGCGATGCCCCTTTCCCGAATGACGGCGCGTACCAGCACGGCGTTTGCGTCCGCCATGCGGAGCACATGCTGAACCAGCACGGCGTTTGCGTCCCGAACGACGGCTTTTGCGTCCACCACTCTTAGCACAGCTACTTGGTTTACTTGAAAATAATCCGAACATTATAATGTATAATGAGAAAAAAAATAAACGCACCTAAGCTTCAGTAATTTCAAATGTTATATTTTTTTCTAGTTCTGGTTCAATTTTACAACCAAGTTTCAATCTAGATATTAAAACACTTTGATTCAATATATTTTGTTCTAAATCTTTATTTTTTCCCATTAACATATCAATTAAATTTTTTTGAGTTGTGATTTTGTGATGTTGTGTTTTTAATAAATTGACAACCTGATCCTGATCCAATTTTAAATCATCTTTACCTAATTGTTTTAAAATAATAAATTCCTTTTTATTTAATTCTTCTTCTAGAAGTCTTCTTCTACCTTCTTCCAATTCTAACATGTTTAACAAAACGTCCGGTTTATGTATAGGTAATCCTTTATCATATAAAATCAGAATCTGATCTAACTTATTGAGATAAAAGTCTTTTTGTATGAATTCTTTTATAAAATGGCTAGGAGATTTGTCTGAAAACTTAATAAATTCTGAAGAATCCATATTTAAAAGAAGTTTTGTTTTATTAAACGTATTGTGTCTATGTGAAAAACAAAGTATAACATGCTCTGGTTCTAATTGTATTATCGGTATGGTGTAATTTTTAAGAAATGTTTTTTCTTCAGCTAAAAATGAAGTATCGTCATATTTACATATATTTAATAACTCTCTCCTAAATGCAAATGTTCCAGCGGTAGCATGATTTTCATGATAAGGTCCAAACTGCACCATTTTATTAATGTGTTGAAACCAAACATGAATGGTACTACATCCTGCACATAATATGTCCCTGTTTTCTTGCAATTTTTCTACAGCATGCGAAACACGGGTTGGTGGATAGTAATCATCATCGTCCATATAAACTAAAATATCCCCGGTTGATTTAGAATGCATAACGTTGCGTTTTTCTCCCAGTGACATTTTTGAATCATAGTAATAATATTTTACATAAGAGAGATGTTTGATTAAATCTTCGATTGGATCTGTACCATCATCTATAACTATCCATTCTAATAGGTATTTTGGATATTGCTGATTTTCAATACATCTTATTAGTCCTGGTATAAATGGTCTTCTATTAAATGTAGGAGTGCATATGGTTACTTTTGGTAAATTATTAATATTTCTTTTTTTCTTATTTTTCTTTCCCTTTTTTTTTGCCATTTAATAATTAGATATGATTGTGTTTAACTAATTATTTAAGTATTAAATTTATACCTTCTTTGGTATGGATTGAGCTGGCGTAGATTTGTTACCAGTAAATAGTCCGTATATTGATAAAAGGGTACATCCGATAGCTGAACCTGTTACTACCCATCCACCAGTTTCACCTAAATCTTCAAATGCAGATTGGGACATGAACCATGCTACTACTGCGAATACAAATGGAAGGCGTTTTATGAAGACTTCTTTAATATTTGTACGTGTTGTTTTTTCTAGCAAAGGTCCTATAAATATAAATAGATTCAAGAGAATGAATTGTGTTAAAAATGTAAGCCCAATTGATAAAGAAGAAATACTACCTAAAATCCACATCCAAATCCATGAATAGAAAAAGAATAATCCAAAAACAAAAATAGCATCTAATGTAATTACCTTTCCAAGGTCTGTAAAGAAAGAATATGCCATAGTTCCCATGGTAAATAGACCTAAACATACGGGTACAACCGGTATAACTGATAAAAATATTATAGTTAATGGTATACCAATAAGCGCCACTACTTCGATTAGGTTACCACTGAATCCGTCTACTTTACATGATTCCATTGTTTTACAATTACTTCCATAAATTGTCTGACCAATTAGTGATAATATTGTTTCTAAAGATTTACGACCGGTTGAAAATGAAAACGCAATGGAATCCGTTATCCACGTAACAATATCTTTTACTAACCCATCTCCTTTTTCTTCACTTAGTGAATTTTTATAAGGAAAAGCATAACTATCTAATCCAAAAATAGTTTTATAATAACTAGCTAATCTTGCCTGTAATGTATTAGGTATTTTCATACCACCCTTTCTCAGAGATCTCCCCCCAATGGCTTTATAAGGAGTAGGTGCTACTCCTCGTGATTTTTGATATGAATTGGGTACTGCACTATCTTGAGTAAACCCAGCTTTTTTACTACGTTTTTCACGAGTTGAATCTGGTTTATACGGAGGTCCATTTTCATTAGTTCCACCTATTTTGTTAAAGAGATAGTACTTGGAGAATCCTATGATAGATGCTCCCATATACACAAATAAAAGTGCAGATAAAAGACTAACAAATGCGTCTTTGGCAAATTTCCCCCAATTTGCCTCTTTTTTTTTTGGCTTATCTACATCATCCTTACTAATACGTTTCTCATCAATGGGAGACAGGTTTTCGGCTTTAACAGACGCCACTTTTGAAGAAAAATAATCTGATATATTTGATTTATTCAAGGACTTTGACATTAGTATATATAAAATACATATATTTTATTGAATGATTATTAAAACTAGTTAAACATATTAGGATTAGATTACTTAATTAATGCCCAAAATAGAGCGAGAGCCTAAACTTGATTTTGCAAATGTTTTAATTCGTCCAAAGCGTTCAACATTGTCAAGTCGGTCATCAGTAAATTTAAATCGCACGATTACTTTTGAACATGCTAAACAACTTAGTGAATGTAACAATTCAACTTCATGGGCAACTAATGAAGTTGATTGTTGTCCTGATGGAAGGATTGAAGTAAATGAAGTTTTGCCTGGAAGTACTATTGTTAACACAGGATGTGATGCCTGTGTTGATTATCATTCTCCTTCCTATTTAACGGGGTGTCA
>Ga0233412_10000910_pt1 | contig 16241 bp, 12 predicted proteins | sample Na_anoxic_4_MG_FD_180667 | JGI IMG/M metagenome (GOLD analysis project Ga0233412, IMG submission 180667) | Seawater microbial communities from Saanich Inlet, British Columbia, Canada - Na_anoxic_4_MG | ecosystem: Environmental > Aquatic > Marine > Inlet | place: Canada: British Columbia...
TTCATATTTTTCGAACATGGGTATTAAAAGCAGAGTGAAAAGGATTGATAATGACAGTCCCCAGGTTTACTCTCCGCATGGGTATGACTTGGTAGTGGATTCGCCGGCTGTATGCATAGCAAGCAATCAAAGAGTTGACGTCATATTCGACAATCACCGGAAGGTCCAGGAAAAACTGGATGTTCCGGTTATAGTTGGCGAATGGGGTGCGCATAGTAAATATATCGAAGGTCTTGGGCATATTAAGCATTTACTCGGAAAGTTTGATAAATTTAAGTGGAGCCATACATACTGGGCATATTTTGATGGTATTGAAAAGGCTCCTGTCATGGACATTCTAAGACGACCATATCCTGTTGCAGTTCCGGGTGAGAAAATTAACTATAGTTATGATTATGATTGCAGGGTGTTCACTCTTGAGTGGAACTGTGACAGCAAGGATGATGAAGTTGTTGTATATGTTCCTGAAAAGCCCGCTAAAGTATCGGTTACAGGGGATTACATATTTGAGCCTTTGGTGAAGGGCGGTAAATCCAGACATATTAAAATCATGGTTTATAATATCGGGGAAAACAGGATGGAAATAATCTTATAATATGAATTTGATATATTTGTTGTGTATAGGAGCAGCATTTTATGGATATAGACTCAAACAAATCATATAAAATAAGGGCGGCTGTATCGGAAGATCGGCAGGCAATAGCTGAAATCTATGTAAAATCATGGAATTTCGCATATAAAGGAATTGTACCGCAGGAATTCCTGGACAACCTTAATGAAAAGAAATATCTGGACAGGCTAAAAGAAAAAGATGTTCCCGATGAGGTTGTGTTTGAATTAAATGGCAGGGTTGTCGGCCTTGCTAAACTTATCGATTGCAGGGACAGGGATTTGGAAAATACCGCCGAGGTTCAGACCATATACTTTCTTCCGGAGTTCACCGGCAGAGGATACGGGGTTTTACTTTTGGATTGGCTTAGGGATTATGCCGTATCCGCAGGATACAAGAAAATTATCATATGGGGGCTGAGTGCTAACCTAAGGGCAGGAAAAGCATATATGAAAGCTGGACTTGCCAAGGATATAGACAGATTTATAGAAATAGGCGGGAAACAACTGCAGGAAACCCGGTATATTATGGGTTTGAAATAACTGAAAAATCCTGATTCTGAAAGTGTTTAAAAAAGAACAATAACATAAAGTTAATACAACGGGAACAAACGATTATAAGTGTTTTAGTCACATTTATCACTAAAGTTATGGTATAATAAAAAATCCTGAATGTGTTTTTTGTATTTAAAGAGGGGTAATTAAGTATGACAGAGCAGAAAGAGAACAGGCCATCTGGGAAGCAGGTTTTTAAGACGCTGTTCCGTTTATATGGTACGACTAAAGAATACTTTTATAAATATGGTATTTACAGATGGTTTGGTGGCGTAGCCAGCGGCGGCATGCAGGTTCTTAACGCATATCTCGCCGGGCGTATGGTCGGCATTGCCCTGAGCGGAGATATGAATGAGTTGATTAGGTATGCGGGTTTTTTGGTTGGTGCTGTCATTGCCAGAACAATTCTTGGTCTTGTTAATGAATATACTAACGCCTACTACAACATTCATTCAGGTAAAAAGCTACGGATGATGGCCATGGAAAAAATAAACAACCTGCCTATAGCTTTTTATGAAAATCAACACACAGGTGAAACCATTTCAAAACTTGCAAGTGATATCGAGAGGCTGCAGCAGTTTTTCGGTAACTCCATGGCTGGTATTTGGAGCTGGGTTCCGGCGTCTTTTGTATTTTCACTGGCGGTTCTTCTTAACACAAATGTACAGCTGACCTTAATATGCGGTACTGTAATACCCATATTCGCATATATTATGAATAAAATCAGCATACCGATAGGTAAGGCAAGCAAGGAACGGCAGGAGCATGCTGCTGAATTTAATTCATATCTTAGAGATTTTGCAGAAGGCGTGCATATCTATAAATCATTCAGCATGAGCAAAAGCCATGGTAAAAAATTTGAAAAGGCTTGCGATGATTATGCTGAGGCATCATTTAAAATGGCCAGAAGGAGATCGCTATCTTTCGGGTTAATGATTTTCGGCATGATAATACCACAGGTTGTAGCTCTGGGCGTCGGTAGTGTTTTTGTCATAAACGGACAGATTACTATAAGTGAATTGTTTATATTCACAAATGTGTTATGGCCGTTTGTATCCATTTTCAGGCAGGTTTCAAGGGGATGGGCTGATTTAATTGAAGAATCCGGAAGGGCGGATCATCTTTTCACATTGTTCGATGCAGACTCTGAAAGAACAGACGGAGATGATTTTACGGATTTAAACACATCCACAATATTAGAATTCTGTAATGTCGGGTTTCAATATACTGATTCTGTTTCTGTACTTGAGTCAGTGGATTTTATTGTTGAAAAGGGACAAAAGACAGCCCTTGTGGGAGTCAGCGGCAGCGGTAAATCCACAATACATAAGATGCTTGCCGGTCATTATAATGAATACAGCGGTGAAATTAAAATAATGAACCATGAACTATCTGAGTGGAACCTTGAAGCCCTGAGGAATAATATATCTGCCGTTAACCAGGATATATACCTGTTCAGTGATAGTGTAATGGAAAATATTAGGTTCGGAAAACCTGACAGCAGTGAAGAAGAAGTGATTGAAGCAGCTAAAAAGGCTTATGCCCATGACTTCATTATTGAACTGGAAAATGGTTATGATACCAAGCTTGGTGAAAGAGGAATCAGTTTATCAGGAGGGCAAAGGCAGAGGGTTGCCGTAGCAAGGGCTCTGTTAAAAGATTCCCCGATTATACTGCTGGACGAACCCACCAGTGCACTTGATACAAGGGCAGAATTTTATGTGCAAAAAGCCATAGAACGGCTTGAGGAAGGCAGGACCGTTTTCATCATTGCCCATAGGTTATCGACTATTGAAAATGCAGATAAAATTATTGTTCTTGATGAAGGCTATGTGTTTGGGACGGGAACGCACAAGGAACTCATTAAAAACAATGACAAATATATTGCATTATATAAACGGCAGGTGCTTGAATTAGCGGGAGGTGTTTCATGAATAAAACTAAGTTGATTTCAGACTTTAAAATTCTCCTCAGCCTTATGGGTCGGCACCGAAACATCTATATTTTTTATACCGTTTTGTCCGAATCAGGAGGAGGTTTTATTGATATCGGCATTGCTTGGGGAATGAAACAAATTGCGGATTATTTTATTAAGGGAACAGCTCAATCGATGACCAATGCAATAATCATAGCAATTCTTCTTCTTGTAGTTGGCTGTATTTTCTTTCCATTCACTATATATAAGAGAGAGAAGCGTCTGGAGATTATCATGCAGGATGCCAGAATAAATCTATTCAGGCATTTACAGAAGCTGCCAATAAGTTACTTTGAAAAACACCATAGCGGAAATATTTTGTCCAGGGTTAACAAGGATACTGAAGCGCTTAGGGCTGCAATAGGACTCTTTACCGGTATGTTCTGGGGAGTTATAGGCCTTGGCATGGTAATTCCATATATCATGGTTATGGATTGGCGTTTTGGGTTAATCGGAATAGTTGCAAGTGTTTTGGTAACTATACTGAATATTAAATTTATTGTCCCGATGAGAGAAAAGAGCAGAAAAATTCATGAAAAGACAGCTGTAATGACTGAAACAATCACTGATAATGTGACAGGGTTCAACGTCATCAAGATGTTTGGCCTGAAGGGTCTGTTCATGAAAAAGTTCTTTGAAAAACTAGATGAAGTCATGGGTTATCAATTCAGCCGGATAAAAATTGCAGCTATTGTGTACACATCAAATATTTTCATAGGATGGGCAAATTCCAGCTTACTTGCGATTATTGGTGTATATATGGTTTTCAATGGGATGATTGAAATTGGAATCTTGGTCGGAACCCTGCCCGTTTGTACCAGGATTACATGGTTTATAATCAGTTTTACCAGAAACATGAATACAATCCAAAGGCATTTTGCAGGCACTGAAAGGCTTAAGGAACTTCTGGATGAGAGCCCGGAACCAACCGGTTATAAGACCGGCGGCAATAGTCCGTCTTCCGGCATTCAACTTAAGGATGCTGTGTATGGTTATGATGAGGATGTCCCTGTAATCAATGGTATTACCATTGATGTTATGAAGGGTAAAACAGCAGCTCTTGTAGGGGACAGCGGCGGCGGGAAAAGTACACTCATTAAACTCGTAATGGGAATGTATGAATTATGGGATGGCGAAATGGTACTGGATGGTAAACCGGTAAATGGATATACCCTTACTGAGATGAGAAATTTGGCCGCATATGTTCCGCAGGATGCATATATCTTCGATGGTACAATACGTGAGAATATAATGTACGGGAGGATGAATGCAACCAAAGAAGAGATGATGGCAGCTGCTGAACTTTCCAATGCCCATGAATTTATTATCCAACAGGCAAAAGGCTATGAAACCGTAGTGGGAGAGCGGGGAATCAGGCTTTCAGGGGGGCAGCGGCAAAGAATAGCTATCGCCCGTGCCATCCTAAAAGATGCACCCATTCTCTTGCTGGATGAGGCTACATCCAGCCTTGATTCAGGATCTGAGGAGCTGGTACAGGACGCACTTGATAATTTAATGATAAACAGAACCTGCATCGTCGCTGCCCATAGGCTTTCTACGATTGAAAAAGCTGATACTATATATTTCATTAAGAATGGTAAAGTAGTGGAAGAAGGAAGTCACAAAGATTTATTGGCTGCGAGGGGACTGTACTCTGAGTTATATTACAGGGAATTTGCTGCACAGTGATAATATTATAGTACGATAAATAGCAACTAAGAATGAAGTAGCGGAATGTCTCGCTAAGATGGAATTCTTTATAACCATTTTGTTAACAAATCGTGAATTTTTTGTGAACAATTAAATATATGATATATATTTCATAGTTATAGTGCTAAAATATATTTGCCGGAAAATACCGGTGTTGACTAATTACAAGGAGATTGTAGGTAAAGTGAAAAAAAGGTGGTTGTTAATATTTATATCGTTTGCGTTGGTTTTATCTTTCAGTGCATGTAAAGATGCGGTTGAAGAAACCCCTACCCCTACCCCGACTCCATTGGTAATTGATGATGGTCTGCCAAATCTTGAAGCGGAAGTATTGATTAGGGTTGTAAATCCCAATATTAATTTAGCTGAAGACGAGTATCCATACCTTGAAGCATGGAGCGATGTTGTCTATGACAGATTCGGCATTGATGTGAAAATAAATTTCTTCCCGCTCTACAAAGTTTTAAAAGAAAACCCGGAGCAATTATATATATATGACTATCTCAGACTTGAACCTCAGGATGGGCTGCTTCTTCATGACCTCACCGACTTGGATATTTCATACAATATTATGAAGAGTCTAATTGAGAATCAGGGAATTCTGCCGGTGACTGATTATGTGAACAATAGTTCATATTATGAGAATTTTGACAGTGACCTTTTGAATCTGCTGACAGATGAAAACGGTGATATCTGGGGCATACCCGTTGATACGGCCCAGGCGGTTTTTGATGCCAGGGCATATAAACAGTCTTGGCTTGATGAAGTCGGCCTTAATGTTCCATATACCGTTGATGAGTTTTATGAAACAATGGTTGCCTTTACAAACAGCGACCCTGACGGAAACGGTGAAAATGACACTTATGGATATTATGGACCATATAACTTTAAATTCGCCCTAAACGATATCCTCAAAGCTTTTGGGATTTACAACGGGTCCACATCATTCATCGCATATAATCCGAATACAGGTACAATAGAAGACTCGTTACTGGCCCCGGATGCATTATCAGCATTGTCTTTTATTAACGATATATATAAACAGAAGCTTGTGCGCCAGACGGGACTTGCACCCGGGATATATGATTCGATGATTCCTGAAAACTGCGGAAGCATATACTGGAGTCATTCGGCTGAGGATGATGTCGTTTATGCAACGGCTCCTCTTGTAGGCCCGAATACTGAAAACCTGGTGCATATGACAACCTACGGAAAAGTTTATTTTATGCTTTCCGGAACCAAAGATCCCGAAGGTTCCTTCAATTCCTTTGTGTCACTGGTTTATGGCAGTGAAGAATCGTATCTGATGTTAAAGTATGGTATTCAGGGCCGACATTATGAAATTGATGATATCAACAATGCGATTATACTTAATGACCGTGCGATGACGAATGAAAATCTTGGTAAAATTACAATTGGAAGCGGATTGAGTGTGGAAGGCGATATGCTTTTGTATTTGCTTGGTAATTTGGAAGAATATCCTTCTGACAGTTATAACGTTTTCTTCAACGAGCTTGTTACGGATTCCAATTACCTGGATCTTGCGGAATACCGCAGGCAACAGGCACTGGTATATCAAGAATCTGTTCTCCCATATGCATATAATATACCGACGAATGCATCATTGGTTTCGAGTGATTTCGTAGATAACTGGACTATAAAAATTAGAGACGATTACATATATTACAGAGACCTTGAACAGTCGGTTGTCGGTGAAAGGATCATCAGTGTATCAGAAGCCCTAAATGAATATATCGCGAATATGAAAATTCTTGGGCTGCAGGACTTGATTGATGATGCAAATGCTAAGCTTGGTAAAACCACAGTAAACCATTACTGATAACAAATGAAAACCAACAGACCCGCAGTCAGCGGGTCTTTTTTTATGGAATCCCCGGCTTAAAAGCTATCAATTCATTGTAAGATGTTTCGGTGCTATAATATTCCTATGGATTATTTCGATGAATATATCTTAAATAATGCAGTCCCTGTAACTAATGAGTCTATTAATTACAGGAATATGTATCTTAATGTCATGGAAACATCCATAGCTGCATATGACTTTAATGATATTGATGAGAAAATTAATTTCCCTATATATGATTTTCAGGATATTTTTATGGGATATTCACGGATTGGTATGACAAGGCTTTTAAGTGTCATGGCATTCCTTATGAAAGAAGGAATGTTAAAGGAGGTTGATGATTTCTGGGCTAGGCTTATGAATGCGGTTCTCGACGATATTCTAAAGGAACATTTGAAAAGCGGGGTGGAATTCCTGATTTTAGAAGTCTGCACCGCACTATATGTGTTAGGACCGGATATCGATTACTATTCTGTGTATATTGAGAAATTGAAAACCATCAATCCTTATGACCAATATGACAGTACACTCATGAAAAAACCGAAGGAAGAACTATATAACTTCTGTATGTACGGAATATGTGCTGAGTACCTCAGGGGCTTGCTTACAGGTGAAGATACTGACGATTTTATTCAAAAGCATTGGGATGTTCAAAAAAGCAGGTTTAACAGTGACGGCAGGTACATGGACCCCGGATGCCCGATGGTTTATGATATAACATCCAGATACAGGCTTGCCCTTATGCTTGGGCTGGGTTATAAAGGCAGCGTGTCAGGTGAGATGAAAGAAGTTCTTACCAAAGGGTCTTATAACCTTCTTTTCCAGATGTCTTCTGATTACAAATTCCCTTATGGGGGGCGCAGCAATCAGTTTAATTTCAATGAGTGCCTTGCAGCTTCAATGTTTGAATTTTATGCAACTGGTTTCTTTAAAAGGGGAGACCCGGTAACTGCAGGGGTTTTTAGGTACAATGCCGTGAAATCCGTTGATGGTTTATCGCAGTGGCTGAATGCAAAGCCGGCCAGGCATATAAAAAACATGTACCCTATCGGCAGCTCATATGGAATAGACAGTTACGGAACCTATGAGAGATATATGGGCACAATGGGGACTTTTTTATCCGGAGCTGTTTTGTTTATGAATGAAAGCATCCCTTTATATAAAATACCGGACTCGATCGGTAGTTATGTTCTTTCCGAGCAGAATGAATTCCACAAGATTTTTGCATCAGCCGGCGGTTATTCAGTGGAAATCGACCCTGCTGCAGACTCAAAATATGATTCGTCGGGTCTCGGACGGCTTCACTTTCAAGAAGCTCCGGCTGAACTTGCGCTGTCCATGCCTTTTGCTTCATCTCCCAAATACCTCCTCGGTAAGTTCAGTAATGACAAAGCAAGGTCACTGTGTCCATATTGGACATTTGAAGGTAATAGGGAATACCTCTCGGAATCAAAGTATTCATATAAAGTGAAGCATGTAGTTGAAACCCTCGGGCAGGTTGCTTTTACAGTTGAATATTCCATTAAAAACAGGGGGTAGATTAATGAAGAATATAATATAGATGACAGCGGTGTTCTAATTCAATGCAGTTCGGATTATGCAGATATTTCATACTGCGTGCCGGTTTTTCAATCCAATGGCATGGATGAAAGTGTTATATTACATGACGAAAAAGATTGTTCTATAACCCTCGGCGGATGGGCATATAAAGTAGTATGGACTGATTCTGTTAAATCAGAATTCCGGGATTATTTACTGTATAATAGAAACGGTGTATACAGTGAACTGAACCTGGTCAATAAGAAAAAAACAATTAAAATAAAATTAACTATCAAAAGGAGAGAAGAATGAAAAAAATACCCAAAAGACATGAAATAGAGGATAAATACAAGTGGAAATTAGAAGATATATATGCAGATGATTCATCTTTTGAAGCCGATTTTACTAAAACCGAAGCATATGTCAAAGACATGGAAGCCATGCAAGAAGGCATAACCGATGCTGTAGGACTTAAAAAGTGCCTGAATCTTTATGAGGATATGTTCTGCTTGGTTGATAACCTGTTCTCTTATTCAAGGATGAGGATGGATGAGGACAATGCAAATTCAAAGCACCAGGTCATGTTCAGCCGTGCGAGGGAGCTTGCGGTCAGGGCAGGGGCTTCGGCTGCATTTATAGAACCCTTGGTTTTGGCCCTGCCTGATGAAGTAGTTTCGGATTCTGTTTTGGATAAGTATAAAATCTTCATTAGTGAGATACTGAGGAAGAAAGCCCACACATTATCAGCACCAGAAGAAAAAATTCTTGCTAAAAGCGCCGAGGCAACGGGAGCATCACAGGAAATATTCTCAATGTTTAATAATGCGGATATTAAGTTCCCGGAAATTAAGGATGAGAAAGGTGAAATGGTGGAGCTTACCAAAGGCAGGTATATAGCATTCGTGGAAAGCAAGGACCGCCGTGTAAGGAAAGATGCATTTGATGCACTCTATGATACTTACGGTAGTTATAAGAATACACTTGCCGCAGCATATACATCCAGCATCAAGGCTATGAAATTTTACTCTGAAACGAGGGGTTATGGTACAAGTCTTGAGGCATCTCTTGATAATGATAATATAACGACTGATGTCTATGACAATCTAATCGGAACCATCAATGCCAACCTTCCGCTTCTTCATAAATATGTGAAGATTCGTGCGAAAGCTCTGGGTCTAAAAAAAGCCAATATGTATGACATTTATGTGCCTCTTGTAGATCAGGCTGATGATAAATACAGCTTTGAACAGGCCTGCACCCTTGTAGCAGACAGCCTGGGAGTCCTGGGTGATGAATATGTATCCCTATTGAAAAAGGGATTTTCGTCAGGTTGGATTGATGTTTTGGAAAACGAGGGTAAGACCAGCGGTGCCTATTCATGGGGAACTTATATGTCGCATCCATATGTGCTTTTGAATTATAATGGAACCCTGGATAACGTTTTTACACTAGCCCATGAAATGGGTCATTCCCTTCATACGTATTACTCATCCAAGGCACAGCCGTATATAGACTCGCAGTATAAGATTTTTGTTGCTGAAGTAGCATCAACGGTAAATGAGGTGTTGATGGTCAAGCATATGTTGAAAAAAACTACCGATACAAATAAACGGGCTTTCTTGATTAATCATTTCCTTGAATCTTTCAGGGGGACAGTCTTCAGACAGACCATGTTTGCTGAATTTGAGAAGATTTGTCATGGCAGCTATAGCGAAGGTAAACCTTTGTCAGGCGACGACTTGTGCAAGATTCACTATGACCTGAACATAAAATACCATGGTGAATTTTGCGAAGTTGATGATAAGATAAAGCACGAATGGAGCAGGATTCCACATTATTACAGAAGTTTCTATGTGTATAAGTATGCTACAGGATTCTCTTCTGCAGTGGCCATTGCCAATATGATTGAAGAGGAAGGTGCGCCGGCGGTTGAAAGATATATTAATTTTCTTAAAGCCGGCGGCAGCGAATATCCTCTGGAAGTGTTGAAAAAGACCGGTGTTGATTTATCCACTCCTGCTCCTATTGAGGCAGGAATGAAGATGTTTGAAAGCCTTTTGGACGATTTTGAGTCGCTTGTATGACATTTTGGTTCAATATGAACTATTTTATTTCTGATTTGATATAATATATGTATCTGAAAGGGTGTGGTCTTTATATGAAGAAAATGATATTGCCGGGAATCTTTGCATTATTGTATATAGCATTTATAGTTGTTTACGCAGTGCTGATACTCTCATCAGTTGCACCGCTGGCTTGGAAAATTATTATCGGCGGATTGATTCTGGTAACGGCACCGATGATGGTATATGTATTCATTCAAAGATATAGGGAACTTAAAAAGGAGGAAGAAGATGATCTTAGTAAATACTGATTTCGTATCAGGCAAGGAACTCGAAACATTGAGGTTGGTCAGGGGCTCTACCATAAGGTCAAAGCATCTTGGCAAAGATTTAATGGCCGGGCTTAAGACAATAGTAGGCGGGGAACTCACCGGATATGCGGAAATGCTCAATGAAGCAAGGGCGATTGCTACCAAAAGGATGGTCGAGGATGCAGAAAGTCTTAGTGCTGATGCTGTAATCAATATAAGATATGCAACCAGCAATGTGGCTCAGGGTGCAGCTGAGGTTTTAGTTTATGGCACAGCTGTTCACTTTAAGTAAAAACATATAAGTCAAAAGACCTGCCATACGGCAGGTCTTTTTTTTATCTATAATGGAATATCACCCCTCCTCTTTCATTCCAAAATTGGAATATCACCCCTCGGCTAATATTCCAAAATAGTGGTAAAATAATAGAGTGCAGTGACTATTGGTAAAAATGCAACAAAAAAAAGTAAAAATTGAGTGAGTATTTTTATAAATCATATATTAAAATATACCCGGTGTATAATTAACCGTCGGATAATTGAATGGGAATCAGGAGGTTTATGATGAAGAAGATGGATATTGGCCTGGTCGGCCTCGCGGTAATGGGTGAAAACCTTGTACTGAATATGGAAAGCAAGGGATTTTCCGTTGCTGTTTATAATAGAACAATTGAAAAAGTGACTAGGTTTATTGAAGGCAGGGCAGCCGGCAAAAACATTTCCGGAGCATTTACACTTTCTGAATTGGCGGATCAGCTTAAGAAACCACGCAAGGTCATGATGATGGTCAAGGCAGGAAGTGCGGTTGATACAATAATAGACCATTTGATTCCGTTACTCGATAAAGGCGATATAATCATCGACGGCGGGAATTCAAATTTTAACGATACAATCAGAAGAACTGCAAAAGTTCAAGACGCCGGGCTGTTGTATATCGGGACAGGTGTTTCAGGGGGCGAAGAAGGCGCTTTGAAAGGACCAAGTATTATGCCGGGTGGTTCACCGGAGGCATGGCCTTATGTAAAAGATATTTTCCAAGCTGTATCAGCTAAAGTAGAAGACGGCTCTCCATGCTGCGACTGGGTTGGCAGTGATGGCGCAGGACATTTTGTAAAGATGGTCCACAATGGAATTGAATACGGCGATATGCAGTTGATATGTGAAACCTATCAGCTTATGAAGGTTCTTATCGGCATGGATGCAGACGATATGCATAATGTTTTCAAAGAGTGGAATGAAGGCGAACTTGATTCCTATCTGATTGAGATAACAAGGGACATACTGGAATACAAGGATGAAGACGGCTCTCCGCTGGTGGAAAAAATACTGGATACCGCAGGACAGAAGGGCACAGGGAAATGGACAGGGATATCAGCTCTTTCAGAAGGGGTACCCCTGACATTAATAGTTGAAGCGGTTTTCGCAAGATGCCTCAGCGCTATGAAAGAAGAACGTGTGGAAGCGTCCAAAGTCCTGAGCGGCCCTGATGTTTCATTCTTAAAAGATAAAAAACAGTTTATTGAAGACCTTGAAGACGCCCTGTACCTTGCAAAGGTAGTTTCATATGCTCAGGGATATACACTTCTTAAAGCTGCGGCGTCAACTTATGGATGGAAGTTAAATTACGGTGATATAGCCCTTATGTGGAGAGGAGGCTGTATCATAAGGTCAGTCTTCCTTGGTAAAATTAAGGATGCGTTTGACAATAATCCGGAGCTTCCCAACCTGTTCCTTGACCCGTTCTTCACTGATAAGGCTGAAAAATGCCAGATGAGCCTCAGGAGGGTAGTGGCAGCGGCTGCTATGAACGGAGTCAGTATTCCTGCATTGTCTGCAGCACTCTCATATTATGACGGATACAGAACAGAAAGGCTTCCGGCAAACCTGCTTCAAGCGCAGAGAGATTACTTCGGGGCCCACACATATGAACGAATTGATGACGAGAGAGGAAATTTCCACCACACTAACTGGACCGGACGCGGTGGTGAAACCTCGGCGTCAACTTATGATGTATAAGGAGAATTATTATGAAAACACCTTTTGAAATTAATTTGAAAGACAAAGTCTGCGTTGTTACAGGCGGCGGGGGAGTGCTGTGCGGGGCTTTTTCAAAAGCCCTCGGGGCAAATGGTGCCAAAGTAGCTGTGCTGGACCTTCGTGTTGCAAACGCACAGGCGGTTGCAGATGAAATAAATGCAGCAGGGGGAACCGCCATTGGCGTTGAAGCCAATGTGCTTAAAAAGGATAGTCTTGAAAAAGCCAGGGAAACCATAAATAAAGAATTTGGAACCTGTGACATACTGCTAAACGGCGCAGGTGGAAATCATCCAAAGGGGACAACCGGCAATGAGATACTTCATGCTGAAGATCTTGATAAAGAAGGATTGACAACCTTTTTTGACTTGGATCCTGAGGGAATTCAATTCGTATTCAATCTGAACTTCATTGGAACACTACTTCCGACCCAGATTTTTTCTAAAGATATGATTAATAAACCCGGCGCAGCAATAATCAATATTTCCAGCATGAATGCTTTTACGCCCTTGACTAAAATCCCTGCTTACAGCGGAGCAAAAGCAGCTGTGTCAAATTTCACAAAATGGCTTGCAGTCCACATGTCGGGGGTAGGAATCAGGGTCAACGCAATTGCACCCGGCTTTTTCCTGACCGACCAGAACAGGAGCCTATTGACCAATGAAAACGGTTCATATACCGCAAGGGCAAATAAAATCCTCGGGCAGACCCCAATGGGAAGGTTCGGAACACCTGATGAACTCATAGGGACATTGCTATGGCTGGTAGATGAAGGCGCTTCGGGATTTGTAAACGGAACGGTTATTCCTGTAGACGGAGGCTTCTCAGCTTACTCAGGAGTTTAATTATGAGAAGTATATTTGTTCAGAACAGTGACGGCGAACCGTTGGACCTTTTGCAGATTGAGGAAGCGATAGAGAAATCCCTCCGTGGAAAAGACTTGAAAAAAGTCTTGATAATTCCACCTGATTTCACTCGTTATCATTCGATGGCAGGGATGATTACTGAAATCTATTATAATATGCTGAAGGATTCCTGTGAAATTGATATCCTTCCGGCTCTGGGCACCCACGATCCCATGACTGAAGCTGAGTGTAAAGAGATGTTCGGAAGCGTTCCCTATGAATTGCTTATTAATCATGATTGGGAAAATGATGTTTTAAAGATAGGCGAGGTCCCTGCATCTTTTGTTAATGAAGTTTCAGATGGTCTCATTAATGAAAGTATTCCCGTTGAAGTGAACAAACTGCTTCTGGATGAAAGTTATGATTTGATTATTTCCATCGGCCAAGTCGTCCCGCATGAAGTTGTAGGAATGGCGAACTACAGCAAGAATATATTTGTAGGCTGTGGCGGAAACCGTATGATAAACAGCTCTCATATGCTGGGGGCTTTTTACGGTATGGAAAGGATAATGGGCAGGGATTTCAGTCCTGTCAGGAAAGTATTCGATTATGCAGAGCAGCATTTTATTAATACTCTTCCTGTTATGTACTTTCTGACGGTTACAACTGCAGTAGGTGATGACGTTGATATACATGGTGTATTTGTTGGCAGAGAGAGGGTGTTATTCGAAAAAGCCGTTTCGTTGAGTCAGCAATTAAACTTAAATTATCTTGAAGAAGCTCCTCGGAAAATGGTTGTTTATTTGACAGATAAAGAATTTAAGAGCACATGGCTGGGTAACAAATCTATTTATAGGACAAGGATGGCAATTGCCGATGACGGAGAACTGATTGTGCTTGCACCCGGAGTTCATAAATTCGGTGAAAATGACCGGATTGACAAATTAATCAGAAAATATGGGTATGTGGGGAAAGACAAGGTCCTTGAATTGGTTAAAAAGAACGAAGACCTGGCAAATAACCTGTCTGCTGCAGCACATCTGATTCACGGCTCATCTGACGGACGCTTTAATATAACCTATGCAGTTAAGAAAATGACCCGTGCGGAGATTGAAGGCGTTAATTTTAAATATTCCGATTACGATGAAGTTATTAAGATATATAATCCTGACGAATTGACTGACGGATGGAATGATGTGAATGGTGAAAAAATTTATTATATTAGTAATCCCGCTTTAGGATTATGGGCCGAGAGAAAGAGGTTTGAATGACACCCCGCGAAATCATTAGAAAAACAATTGGGTTCGAAAATCCGGAGAGACTGGCAATGTGCCTAAGGGAACCATATACCAATGATATGCATTATGCCGGGTTAGTCAGGAGTGTTGACTACAGGCCGTCGTCGGGAGTTGATGAATGGGGTGCTGTCTGGGAAAACATCGGAGTCTGTAATTTAGGTGAGGTGAAGGAATATCCCCTCAAGGACTGGGCTGATTTTGGTAATCTTAAAATCCCCGATCCAACTGAAGAATGGCGTTGGGAAGGTTTCAATGAAAGAGTAAAGGCCGGCGGTGATAAATATATTATAACCATGGGCATATCTCTTTATGAAAGGATACATTTTATCAGGGGCCTTGAAAATACCTGGATGGATATATATGATGACAGGGAAAACCTTGAGATGCTTCTTGATATCTTAAAGGACATAAGTATTTACATGATAAACCGTTATGGGGAATATAATGTGGATGGTTATATATTCACTGACGACTGGGGATTGCAAAACTCTCTGATGATTTCTCCTGACCACTGGAGGGAAATATGGAAACCTCGTTATGCGGCACTATTTAAAGCTTGTCATGATAATGGAATTGATACCATTATGCACAGCTGCGGATATATAGTTGAGATCCTTGATGATCTGATAGAAATCGGTCTCGATGTAATTCAGATGGACCAGCAGGAGAACATGGGGTTGGATTTGCTTGGTGATAGGTTCAAAGGAAGGATAACTTTCTTCAATCCAGTAGATATCCAACAGACAATGGCTCATGGTACGACTGATGAAATCAGGGCGTATTGTCATAAGATGTTTGAAAAACTCGGTAGCACCAAAGGCGGATTTATAGCTAAGTTTTACGGCGATCCCATTGGCGCCGGGCATACCGAAGAAGCCCTTGAAGCAATGTTTGACGAGTTCGAGAAAGTCAGCAGAAAATATTTCGGATAAACCTTTAAATTACATAAAACACCTTCGGGCAAATTCACGAATTTGCCCGAAGGTGTTTTTTTGCAGACTTTGGCAAATCATTCCATGGCACCGTTCCTCACTTCGTTGCGGTACATCTAGTAAGCCGGAACAACCTTTGATTATTACTACGTCTTTGACTGACGCATCGTTCCTCGGTTTCACCTACGGTAAAATGCTGACGTCAAAGACTGCAATCTAGACTTGTTGTTCACCCGGCGGCACTGTTCCTCACTTCGTTGCGGTACATCTAGTAAGCCGGAACAACCTTTGATTATTACTACGTCTTTGACTGACGCATCTTTCCTCGGTTTCACCTGCGGTACAATGCTGACGTCAAAGACTGTAATCTAGACTTATTGTTCATCCGGCGGCACCGTTCCTCACTTCGTTGCGGTACGGTGCCTGTATGGTATAATTATTTCAATAATTGTGGGGGTGATGCTGTGAAGACTATTAGAATAGGCATGATTGGATTGGGAACCGTTGGC
>Ga0233412_10000911_pt1 | contig 16240 bp, 14 predicted proteins | sample Na_anoxic_4_MG_FD_180667 | JGI IMG/M metagenome (GOLD analysis project Ga0233412, IMG submission 180667) | Seawater microbial communities from Saanich Inlet, British Columbia, Canada - Na_anoxic_4_MG | ecosystem: Environmental > Aquatic > Marine > Inlet | place: Canada: British Columbia...
GTTTATTAGATAGTATTACTACAGATGGTGATTATGATACTATCACAGATGGGTATGGTTATGATGAAGAACAAGATGATGAGGGTGACTGGTGGTATGTTTTTGAAGTAGATTATTAAAATTTTCCCATATTTTTCGATATAACTAAATTGATAGATATTTATCAATAAAAGCAACAATATGTCATTAATTATAAATGAAGATGAAAAATTAAAACTATTTAGACAAGTAAAACATAGGTTGGGTGCTCCGATGAGAAAAATTGAATTGGAGGATGACACTATGAGTACTTTAGTTGAGATTGCTGTTGAGGACCATTCCGCTTTTATAAATGAATGGTTAATAGAGGCTCAGTGGACCTCACTTTATGGTAAGGATTTAACTATTACTGATTTATCTAAGGCATTAACTGTAAGAGAAATGGATTATGAAGATTCGTTTACTTACGCTTATTCTAAAATTGTTGGTTTACAAACTATGGGTCCATGGGAGTTAAAACAAGATTATGTAACAATAGTACAAGGACAACAAGCTTACGAAATACCAGCAGGAAGGGAAGTAAATGAAGTTTTATATATAACACCCCCAACTATTGACCACGCTTTGTTTGGAGCTTATGGTGTTGGTGATTTAGGTTTTGGTGGTGGTTTTGGTCAGTTACCTTTTGGTGGTGGTGGAGCTGCAGGATTTGGTGGTGGGTTCTTTTTAGGTTCATCCTACGATATTTTAAGTAGAAACGCTGACTTAAATTTAAAACAAAGAGTTATTGCTTCGGATTTAATTTATAAAATAACAGCAGGACCTAACGGTACTAGAATATTACATTTAATACCACCACCAGGGTCTAGAATTAGATTTGGTGTGGGTGGTTTAAATAATGGTATAGATGTTAACGGTAGTAGGGTTTGGTATCATTACTATGATGTTGCTGACGATGATGAGAGACAAAGATGTCTTAACGCAAATAAAGATATTGTTAAATTACCGTCAGATGTACCAATAGACGTTGTTAATTTTGATGAATTAAATACACCATCTAAACAATGGGTTAGAGATTATTTCACCGCTCTATGTAAAGAGACACTAGGTAGAGTTAGAGGTAAATTTGGTGGTAGCTTAGGTGTTACAGACGCTGAAGTAACTATGGATTTTGACTCATTGTTAAATGAAGCTAAAGAAGATAAGGATAAATTGTGGGAAAGATTAAAAGAAAGACTTGAAAGGTTACAACCAGAAAAAATGTTAGAAAGAAAAGCTAATGAGGCTGAAAATCTTAATAAGTCATTACAGTACCGCCCACTTGGACATAATTGGAATGTAATATAAAAAAAATGCCGTTTTTAACAAGACCTCATTTCGAGGACAGACAAATAGTACAATATGGTGATGAAAGTATAAAACTTTCAGGTACTTCATATATAGCATCAACAGTGTTGGGTTTTAGTGGTATAACTACCGGTGAAACATCTGTCACTATAAACACATTAACAGGTTATTTAAGAGGTGAAAGACTGTCTGGATTAGTAGTTGAGCCGGCTAGACTAGAATTAAGTGGTACAACTGGTACAACAACACAAAACGTGACAGGGTTCGTATTACAATCTATAGACCCTTATGGTTCGGTAGCGTGGGCACCACTAAGTGGTGTTAGTTGGTCAGTGTCAGCTTGTACATCACCATTATATGTTTCAACAATAGAAGCTTGCCCTAACCCAACAGACCCAATATATGTTACCGCGGGTAATGTTCAGTTTGGTGGGAGTATTATAACTGACATAACAAATAATAAGTTTGGTGTTGGGACTCTTTCACCTAGTGAAAGGTTACATGTTAACGGTAACGCAATAATTAGTGGTACTCTTAATATAGGTACAGTGCCAACAGGAGACACAATATCAATATTAGCTATCACATCTGGGGGTACTGTTGTAGACGGTACTAATATGTATGGTGAAATATGTAAATCTTGTAGTGGGACTTTCACATCATCAGGTACAACAATTGGTACAGGCACTACAGTATCCGATTTAACTGACAATTTGGAGCCTATAGATGTTGATTGTACGTCACCTAAGTGTTGTACACAATGGGAAATTACTTATTACGGTAATAGGATAAAACAAACAATCATAACAACTAACTATGACGAGGTTCTAAAATATAAGGAGGCTTATAACGCATATGTTAGATGTATCGACTCTAATAACACAGGTGTTAATACGGGTGGTATTTATTGGACAACAGACCCCGAAGTACTACCGACACCAACTTATGACACCAAACCGTCAATACTTACAGGGGTTGTTTATGACGATATATCACCAACTAGCTCAACGGTTAATGAGGTAAGAAAATCATATAAAGTACAACTACAGGATACATCATATACTGAGATTAACCAATCAAACTTTATCGCAGTTAATGAGTCAGCGTTAGTTAAGGTTGAGAATTCTATTAATGGTGTTATTGCTGGTTCATCGATGGTAGAAATGTTATCATCAACCGTTGGGTTTATAAAAGATTCTAATAGGGCACTAATGGTGGCTTCACATGATTCCACAATTAAAGACGCAACAACATCATCAATAATATCATCAGAAAGTTCGGTGATTAGTGGTGGTACAACGGGTACTACAATCGTAAGTGCTAATGGTGTGGCCGGTACTGATAGTTACACACTCTATACCGATAATATAATAGCGACTAACGATATTACAGCAACGACATTTTATGGTGACGGTTCAAACTTAACAGGTGTTAGTGGTGGTGCTTTCACAGGAAACACATCAGGTTCATGTATCACTGATTTATATATAACAAATTTATATGGTTGTTCGCCATTACATATTGAGCCATCGGGGTTGAACGATGTTTATATGGTGGAAAATGGTGGAAATGTTGGTATTGGAACAACTTCACCCACCTCACCTTTACACATATCGTCAGACAATACAGTAAATAGAGGTTTATATATACAAACAAATTATAGTGGAAATAGTGTAAACGAAGGTATTAGAGTATTAAACTGGACAGATAGTGTAGAGACTCCATTAAGTACTTATGGTGGGTTATTTTGGGGTAGAGCAAACGCTCAAAATAGATTTTCATATGGTGTAATAGGTGCTGCAGGACTCGTTAGTTGGACAGTAGACAATGTTATGATAGGTGTTAGAGGTGTCGCGGGAACATCATTGAGTAACAATATAAACGCTTATGGTATGTACGGTGAATCAGCCATATCAAACGGTGGTGATAATATTGGTGGTTATTTCGTATCTGAGAATGCTGGGTCTGGTAATACTTACGCAATAATCGTACCCCCATCTGGTGGTACTGTTGGTATTGGTACTGAAGCACCCACAGAACTATTACATGTTAGTGGTGGTGATATTTTAGTGGAAACTTCTAATGGTAAATTTTATAGTGATTTAGATAATGCGGTTGGAACTGTAATTAAAGTTTCAGGTGGTACAAATGGGTTAGTTAGAATGGCTACTAATGCCGGAAGTGGTGGTATATCTGTAGGTCATAGAGGTATTACTGAACCCAGTTTTCCTGGATATGGTAAACAAGGGGATGGGTTTTTATATTCATCCGCTGAACAAAATGGTTTAAATATTCTTAGTCAACAAGGCACAGGTAAAGATGATTATATAAGATTTTATGTAGGACAAATTACGGGAGCAGACCCAGCAAACACACCTGATATACACATACAAGGTAGTGGTGTGACAAGGGGTAATGTAGGTATAAACACTAAAACACCCACTGAGAAATTACATGTAGAGGGGTCAATTAAAATGGTTGATGGTAATGAGTCTAACGGTTATGTTCTTACATCTGACGCCAATGGTGTTGGTTCGTGGGTAGCTTCCGCTGGTGGTGGGGGTGGCGCAACAATCGACCCATATCAAGACGAAGGTAATGTAAATTCTATCACTTGGGATGTTTCAGGTACCTCAACAAATTATGAAGCAACCCTTACAGGTGTCACAACACTTAATATGTCTAATGTAAGAAATGGTGATTATGGGACTTTAATAGTAACACAAGATGGGGTTGGTTCACATACATTATCATTCGTTGGTGGAACACATAAAGTTGTAAATGGTGGAGGTGGCGCACCGACACTAACATCAACCTCAGGCGCAACTGACATACTTTCATTCACTTATAACGGTACCAATTTCTATTGGACAGTGGGTAATGATTATACATAAAAATTTATATTATGGGTATAGGCACATTCCGTTCACAAAACAAGGTTGGGGAAACAATGTCGTTTCAGACAAATTCTAGTAGTGCAAATTTCCTTATCCCAGTTGTAACTTTCTTACCTGGTCTTTCTGATAGAGTTTCTTGGGATTTAGGTGAAGGTGGCGGATATGTTGCTGATAATACTTTAGTTTATGTCTATCCAGACTCAGGTATAACAAAAACAGTTACATTAAGAACAAATAAATTAAACAATTTAAACCAACTAAACCTGCAATATGCCAACATTGTTGGTAACTTAGATGTGTCTGGGTTGGGTAATTTAGGTGGGGAATTTTCGGTTCGGTTTAACTCAGAATTAACTGGCATAACCCACACAACATCAACACAAGTGTTTAGTGATTATACAGTTAATAATTGTAATTTAATGGGAAATCATGACGTATCTATGTTCCCTAGTTTGGGTGGTTCTTTTTCATTATTTAGTAACCCTAATTTAACTGGTGTAACACATACCGCCTCAACAGAGGCGTTTACTTATTATGGTGCTAGTAGTTGTGACATAACAGGTAACCATGATTTATCCATGTTCCCAAACTTAGGTGGTCAGTTTTTTATGAATAGTAACTCTAATTTAACTGGTATAACGCATACGGCATCAACAGAAGTGTTTAGTGATTATAATGCTCGTTCTTGTGATATAACGGGAAACCATGATTTATCTATGTTAACTGGTTTAGGTGGTGATTTTGAGATGTACCTAAACCCTAATTTAACAGGTATAACACATACGGCATCAACAGAAGTGTTTAGTATTTATAGGGTTGAGGATTGTGATATAACGGGAAACCATGATTTATCTATGTTAACTGGTTTAGGTGGTAATTTTCAGATATACAATAACCCATTATTAACCAGTATAACCAATCCAGTATCAGCAGAAGTATTTACTCAATATGTGGCCAGCAGTTGTGATTTAACAGGAAATCATGATATGTCTGGGTTATCAGGGTTAGGTGGTATTTTTTATATTCAATCTAACCCATTATTAACCAGTATAACCAATCCAATATCAGCAGAGGCGTTTACTTATTATGGTGCTGCCGGTTGTGATTTAACAGGAAATCTTGATATGTCTGGGCTATCAGGATTAGGTGGAGTTTTTCAGGTATATAATAGCTCAGGATTAACCAGTATTACACATACAGCATCAACAGAGGTGTTTAATCAGTATTGGGCTCATAATTGTAATTTAACAGGAAATCATGATATGTCTGGGCTATCAGGATTAGGTGGTGGTTTTTTAATACGTAATAACCCACTATTAACTAGCATAACCAATCCAGTATCAGCAGAAGTGTTTAGTTCTTATAGCGCTTTTTCTTGTGGGTTAACAGGAAATCATGATATGTCTGGACTATCAGGGTTAGGTGGTGATTTTTATATTCAATCTAACCCATTATTAACCAGTATAACCAATCCAGTATCAACAGAGGTGTTTACTAATTATTACGCTTATTCTTGTGGGTTAACAGGAAATCATGATATGTCTGGGCTATCAGGGTTAGGTGGTCTTTTTTATGTTGGGGATAACCCTAATTTAACTGGGATAACCAATCCAGTATCAGCAGAAGTGTTTAGTTTTTATAACGCGGAGACTTGTGATTTAACAGGAAATCTTGATATGTCTGGACTATCAGGGTTAGGTGGTCTTTTTCATGTAAATACTAACTCAGGATTAACTAGTATAACCCATACAGCATCAACAGAGGTGTTTAATCAGTATTACGCATTTGATTGTGATTTAACAGGAAATCATGATGTGTCTGGGTTATCAGGGTTAGGTGGTTCTTTTAATCTACTCGGAAATGTTAATTTAACTGGTATAACCAATCCAGTATCAGCAGAAGTGTTTAGTTCTTATCAAGCTAGTTCTTGTGATTTAACAGGAAATCTTGATATGTCTATGTTACCAGGATTAGGTGGTCTTTTTCGGGTTGACTTTAACCCTAATTTAACAAGTATTACACACACTGCATCAACAGAAACATTTAGTGATTATCGAGCTAATTCTTGTGGTTTAACAGGAAATCATGATATGTCTATGTTACCAGGATTAGGTGGTCAGTTTTATATACAGGATAATCCACTATTAACAAGTATAACCCATACAACATCAACAGAGACATTTAGTCTATATTGGGCTTATCTTTGTGGGTTAACAGGAAATCATGATATGTCCATGTTCCCAAATTTAGGTGGTAATTTCAATGTAAGTCTTAATTCTAACTTGACAGGTATAACCCATACAGCATCAACAGAAGTGTTTAGTGATTATAATGTTAGTTTTTGTGATTTAACAGGAAATCATGATATGTCTATGTTACCAGGATTAGGCGGTAATTTTCAGATATGGTTTAACTCAGCATTAACAGGTATAACACATACAGCATCAACAGAAATATTTAGTTTTTATTCGGTAATTGACTGTGATTTAACAGGAAATCATGATATTTCAATGTTAACAGGTTTAGGTGGTGATTTTACCGTTGGGGCGAACAGTAATTTAACTAGTATAACTTTTCCTAATAATTCATTAACATTCACTGATTTTAGTTTGCAAGATAATAATTTAATAGGTAATCTTGACTTATCTATGTTATCCGGATTAGGTGGTGGTTTTAATTGTGTACAAAACCCTAATTTAACAGGTGTTACTCACGCATACACCCCAAATGTTTTTAATGATTATCGAGCTCAGTCTTGTGATTTAACAGGAAATCATGATATGTCCATGTTACCTGGATTAGGTGGCGATTTTGAGATATACAATAACCCACTATTAACCAGTATTACACACACTGCATCAACTGAAGAAATACTTAGGTATAAAGTAACTAATAATAATATTACCGGTCACCACAATTTACCATTTACTAGATTAGGTGGATATTTTCAAATGTATAACCAATCCAACTTGACAGGGATAACACATGTAGCCTCAACAGAAATATTTACAAATTATGACTTGCAAGCTTGTAACATAACTGGAACACATGATATCTCAATGTTAACAGGTTTAGGTGGTAATTTTGATGTATTAGGAAATGTTAACATGACAAATTTATTAAACCCTAAAACAATACAAAGTTTTAATTATTATTATGCGTGGGCATGTAATTTAGACTATGTTGATTTTTTACCATTGTCGGGTGCGTCAATACTTGGTACTATTCAGTTACAAAGTAATTCTATGTCAACAACAGATGTTAACCATATATTGGTAGATTTCGATAATATATCGACTAACCTAAACCCAGCTGGGTGGACAGGCACAACATTAAACATTAGTGGCACAAACGCAGCACCCGACTCATCAAGTGGTGGGTTTAATGGTATTGCCGCTTTAAGTAGTTTAACGGGTGGGACAAATAATTGGACAATAACAACAAGTTAGCATGAATTAATATGAGTTGGAGATTAGTATATGAAAATAATAAGGTGTATGCGTTACTTGAATCAGAAGGGACAACACACACAACAAAGAATTTACTATTTTTTGACACTCAAGAAGAGTGTTTTGATAAAATAGATGAATTAAAATTAAATTATACTTATTACTCTGGTGGTACCACAGAAATTATTTTCAGTGGTGGAACAAGAACAATAGAAGATAATAATATTTATTAAATATGGGTAATATAATTTTAACAGTAATAACAATTTAATTAGATATTTATAAAATATGGGAATTAATAGTTATTATTTTAATAATATTGATGGTAGTTTAATAGACATCGATAATGGTGATTTTTGGTTATCTTCTGACAACCAAGGACAATTATTGAATTATGCCGCAAACACATCCGATGGTTGTGCCGGTACTTTTGACGTTATAACAGATGGTTTAGTTTTGTGGTTTGACGTTAATCAAACAGGAACTACAATAATCGGTGAATCTTTAACTTCACTAGTTGAGTGGGGTGGTGAAAATATTGAAACTTCAGGTATAACTATATGTGATGAATACCCATCACCAACAGATAATGGTTATATTATAACGCCGTCTTCTGGTATAACATTATGTGATTTTGGTTTAACTGGTGTCGATAATGGTAGATACAATATGTTATCTGGAATTACGGTTAACATAACTTCTGCGGACACTAAAGTTGTTTTATACCCTGTGACGGGTTACACAGTAACATCAGGGAATACTATAGCAACAAAGGGGATATATGATTACCCATGGACTTTTAGAACCGGAACAACAACGCCAGATGGTTGTGTTGTTGGGGACACCTTATGTTTAGATGGTGGGTTTTATCAAGGGTATTTTAAATTAGACTTTGAGCAACCAAACCCAACAGAGGTTAGTGCAACAACTCAAAATTGTGGTAAGGATGTCGTAACAGAAAAATTAGTAGATGTTGACCCAGACGCCACAAAATACGATTTAATGCCTTCAGACTTTGATTGTGGGTCAGGTAACGGTGGGTGGTCGATGGAGACATGGATTAAATGGGATAACTCATATTGTCGTGAAATAAGAGATTGTCTTATATATGATATATCACCACCGGCTAAACCAATCTCCAACTCTCTTTGGTCTTATACCGGATGTAATAACACAACAGAGTATATTAATATTATTTTTTCTAGTGAAACAATATGTAGTAAAACATTACCGACATGTGTTTCTGGTGATTGTGGTTCTGTTATTAGCACTACAGAAAGTTGTAATAAAATATTAAATGACGATTTTAACGATAATACTGGTTTCTTTTTCTACATAGGTACAAGGGCTGAGAATAAATTTCAAAATGTATTTTCTGGTGAGTCAGGTTTATATACTTGTGATGGTATAGTTCCGTTGTCACCCGATGTTGAGAAACCTATAGCGATAGATGGTCAAGATTGGTTTTCTGTTAGTAGTTATGGTGGTAGGTCGAGTTGTTGTAGTCCTTGTGTTAATAGTGGTTCTACAACAGGTACAACATCAGAATATTGTGATGAACTATCAGAGAATGCTCTTGGGTTTAGAATCACACCAAGTGGTCAAGTGGGTTATCGTAAAATGACAGTAACTGGTTCCTGCTATAACAATGAGTTTAGAGCGACTGGCACCACAATGGAACAGGGTTACTCTACAGATTCGGTAATTATACCAGGTGATATTTGGTATCACATAACAGTAACTTATTCACAAAATAGTGTTAAATATGGATTACCAGCGGGTACTCTTAGGTTTTGGGTGAATGGTAGGGTTGTTTATAGGGTGGAAAATTTTATAGGATTAAAATTAAGAGCACTTAATGAATATAGTTCTAAACAATTAGGTGTACCATACAACATTAGTTGGGGTGGTGGAACCCAAGGACTAGTAGAGTCACAAACATTTGATGGTCCAGATATGGCTGACCGTGGTTTACAGTTGGAACGGTATTTTGCTGGAACATTTTTAGGTGAACTATCACAATTAAGATTTTATGATAAATCTTTAAGTATATTAGAAATAAGAAATAACTTTTTTATGGACACAACTAGGTATTGTATAGTGGAAAATTATGGTGGTTCCGTTAGTATTATACCAAATTATAGTAATTGTGACAATTGTTCAAGAGGAAATTACACACCATACAACTGTTAGAGATATTTATTATTATGGCACAAAACTTTTTCATACGTAAAAACTCACAACTACCCATTCTTAAAATGAAAGTTAATAATGATGGTAGGAACGATTATAAAAAAATTTTTAAAGATTTAGAAAATTCTACAATAACTTTTTCAATGAAGGAGATTGGTTGTAGTAGTTGTAAATATAAGATATATAATAAAGCTGGATTAGTTATTCCCGTTGTAAATAATGATTGTGGCACAGAAATAGAGTATTATATAGGTTATAAGTTTACAAAAAAAGATACCGATACCGCTGGGTCTTTTAGGGGTGAGTTTAAAATAGATTTTTTAGGTGAAAATGTAACCTTAATAGTACCCATAAGAGAGGAGTTAATTATTAATGTGTTAGATAGTCAAACACTATCCAAGATAGTTTGTTAATTTCTGAAAGGGTAGGTAACTTTTAATCTTGGGTACTCATTTTGAGTCTCTATTAAAATTTTATTAATTGATTCATAAGTACCTTCAGCATAAACATCTTTTAAATATTGCATATAACTTTCCCTTGTCTTAAATTTTCTACCATAAGCGTTTTGCCATAAAGCGTAATCCAAAACACTCATTTTCCATGAATCAAAAATAGCGTGATTATGTTGTTCACCTTTATTTGTTGTTGCTCTTGATATCGCGACCTTCATACCAAATAAATTATTGTTCTCTCTAAAAACCAAACTTTTAAAATTACCCGTCTCATACCTAGCTTGTGAAAAAACAATATCTGGAAATTTAATGTTTAATTCTAATAAGTAATCCACTAAGTTTTTTTCTGAAAAAGTTTTTAATGTATCAATAATTAATAGTTCATTCTCGTATTCTGTTTTATCTTTTGACACTTTAGGTTTGCCTAAACCACCATATGTGTAGCCAGACATAAACGTTAGGTAAACAGTAAAACAAAAAACAAAAAGTAATAACCAAACCACTCTATACGTCTTACCACTAAATAAAAGTTTATAACTTAAATTTTTTTCATCATACTTAAATAACTCCATTCTAAAGTAATTAAAAACCCCCATTGCTGGGGGTTTTAGATTTAAACACTAACTATATTAACAGTAACATCACCCTTAGTATACCCTATTTTTATAGTGTCACCTTCTTTAACGTCACCATCTAATAGTCTTTCAGCTATTGGGTCCTCCACGTATTTTTGTATAGCTCTATTTAAAGGTCTAGCACCGTACTTAGAATCATAACCAACATCCACTAAATGTGATTTCATCTTTGTCGATATTTTAACATGGTACCCTAATTCTAGAATTCTATCTTTTAATTCATTAAGAGGGATGTCAACAATTTTTTCTATGTCATTTCTTTCTAGAGACTTGAATATTATAATGTCATCTAGTCTATTTAGAAATTCTGGTGAAAAAGCTTTCTTTACTGAATCTTCAATAACACTGTTCCTTATATCCTCTAAGTTATCGATTTTAGCTTTGGTCCCAAAACCAACCCCAGTACCGAACTCCTGTAATTTTCTGGCCCCAATGTTAGAAGTCATAATTATTAAAGTATTTCTAAAATCAACTTTACGACCTAAACCATCTGTTAAGTGACCCTCATCAAGAACTTGTAATAATATATTAAAAATATCTGGGTGAGATTTTTCAATTTCATCAAATAATAATACAGAATATGGTTTTCTTCTTATTTTTTCTGTTAATTGACCACCTTCTTCATACCCAACATAACCTGGAGGTGCTCCAACTAATTTAGATATAGAATGTTTTTCCATGTATTCAGACATATCCATTCTAATTATAGAGTCGGTTGAGCCAAACATTTCTTCTGATAACATTTTAGCTAAATGTGTCTTACCAACACCAGTTGGTCCTAGGAATATGAAAGAACCTATAGGTCTTGTATGGTTCTTGATTCCCATACGATTTCTCCTAATAGCTTTAGATATCTGTTCTACAGCTGAGTCTTGACCAATAACCTTAATCATTAACTCTTTAGCCATATTCTTAAGTCTGATTAAGTCATTTTGATTAACTTTAGATATAGGGATTCCGGTTACCATTGATACTACATTAGCAACATCTTCTTCCGTAATTTCTCTTCTTAATGTGTCTAAATTTTCTGTCCAATTCCTAGTCTCAATATCCAACTTCTCCTTTAACTTTCGTTCTTCATCACGAAGCTTTGCCGCCTCTTCATATCTTTGTGCTTTAACAACGTCTATCTTATCTTGGTCTATTTTAGTTATTTTATCCTCTAAATCTAAAATATTTTTAGTTGGCTCATTTTGAACTTGGGAACGAGCTCCAACTTCATCCATAATGTCAATAGATTTGTCTGGTTGTTCTCTGTCAGTTATATATCTATCAGATAACCTAACACAAGCGTTAATGGACTCATCACTATATTTAACTTTGTGATGGTCTTCATATTTATCCTTAATGTTTTTTAATATGGTTAAAGTATCCTCAACAGATGGCGGCTCAATTATCACTTTTTGGAATCTTCTAGTTAAGGCCCCATCCTTTTCAATGTTCTCACGAAATTCATCCATTGTTGTCGCACCAATACATTGTATATCACCCCTAGCTAAAGCCGGCTTAAGTATATTAGAAGCGTCTAGCGAACCAGAAGCGTTACCAGCACCAATCATGGTGTGTATCTCGTCAATAAAAAGTATCACGTTGGGGGTCTTCTCAAGTTCTTGTGTAATACCTTTAAGTCTCTCCTCAAACTGACCCCTATACTTGGTTCCGGCAACCAATAAAGCCAAATCTAAAGCTACAATCCGTTTACCAAACAAAATTCTAGGACATTTTTTTAACACTATTTTTAAAGCCAAACCTTCAGCTATAGCTGTTTTGCCGACACCAGGTTCACCAATCATAATTGGGTTATTCTTTTTTCTTCTGCTGAGTATTTGTGAAACCCTTTCTATCTCTTTATTTCTACCAATGATTGGGTCTATACCCCCTCTTAAAGCAACGTCAGTTAAATCCCTACCAAAATTATCTAATATAGGTGTTGTTGATTTTTCTCCCTTTCTTTTGTTTTTAAGGTTTCCCATTTCTTCATAATCCTCTGATGTGTCCATATTTATTTCTTTTTTAATTTCAAGTAATGTGTTTTTAAAACTTTTATAATCTATCCCTTGGTTCCTCATTACTTTGGTACAACCAAGAGTCTTATTTTTTAATATCGATAACATTAAGTGTTCTTCACCTATATGTTTGTCTATAATCTTATCCGACTCCATTTCCGCTATATTAATCACGGTTTTAGAACTTTTACTTAAAGGTAATATCTTTTTCTCTATTATAGGGCTTTTTATTTTAAACCTCAAGTAAGATTCTAATTTAGAACCCAACTCTTCAATATTAAACCCCATCGTGAGTAATATTTCTATTACGTTATTTTCTTGGCCATTCAACATAGCTAAAACTATGTGGTCAGGATTTATTTCTAAATCACCCAATCTTAATGACTCTCTAAACGAATCTTTAAGTATTTCTTTAACTTTACTACTTAGTTGTTTCATTTCTTACACAAATATATGAATAATTTAATATTAAAACAACTGGATTTACTTTTTTTAAAAATTTGTTTAATATTATTACAATTCAGTATAAGTATAATAGATTTTTAAAAAAAATAAAATGAAAAAAAATATAATTATAATATTTAAAAATAATTATGAAGATGATGATGATAGTTTTGGCTCTGGAACATACTCTGTAGAGTATAAAATGGCTAAATTAGAGTTTAAGGGTGAATACCTATTATTAGAGAGTAGTGAACAAGATAGTGGTGTAACTAAAGTTGAGGTACACCCACTTAAGACAATAAAGGCCTTCAAATACGATAATGAATAGTTATATCAGTATTTTAAAGTAAGGCTTATAAAAAAATAAAGAAAATGGCAGTAGTAAAAAGAACAGAAAAAGAAAATGGTATTATCGAATGTCTGATAGACTCATCAAATATTTTATTATCAGAATACAATAAAACTAAAAAAACTTTAAAAATAACATTTAAAGCTGGAACACAGTATCTATACAAAGATATGATGGATAGAGATTATGTTAGATTTGAAGTTTCGGAAAGTCAAGGTTCAGTATTCAATAAAACAATGCGTAAATATGAGTTTGATAAGTTAGAAGGTGTTGATACCTCAGAATTATTAGAACGAATAAATGAGTATAGGGTTAGTTAAGCTTTTATATAAGCGATAACATCCATTACACCCATACAAGGTACCTCAGACTCTGGGTTACTCCTAGTTATTATAACAAATATCGGCCCTTCTGTATGAACTATGTATTGTAAATCTTTTTTATCGTCACCATACCCCAAAAATTTAATATTAACAGATTCAAAACCGTAATTTAATAACTTTTGGGTTATTAACGACTTAACACTTTCACCAGTACAGTCTATAGATTTTAAAATGTTAGCAATTTCAATAGCACTAACCTCATTAATTCTACTTTCTGTTAATTTTTGTAATTGTAACTCAGATATTTTAATTATTTTTTTCACCTTTATTTTTTTTTCTATTTTTTTTTCTATTATTTTGTTTGTTGTCACTAGTTTTAATTACATGAATCTTAGTATTTTTTTTTAAAGAATCTATAAGTAACACTAAAGAATCTATTGTATGACCATAACCTTTTATTAACTCAAATTCCCTACCAACATAGTACTCTATTTCACTCATGAATTTTTCTGATTTAAGGTGTATTTCTACATTTAACTCATTTAATTTTATTTCTTTTTTTTTACAGTTTTTTAATGCAATTTCTAATTCTTTTTTTGTTAACTGTAAAGTATCACCAACACTTTGGATTCTTTTAACTTCTCTATTAAGACTATTAATAGTATATCGTTCAGATTCTATTGTATATTGTAAAGAATCCATAAACAAATTTTGTTTTTTGTTATTTTTCTTTATTTTACCCATCTTTTTATCAGCAAAAATAATTAAACTATCAGTATGGTTAATAACCTTATTGTGTCTTATGTTTTTTTCTACTTTGATTTCTTCTTTTTGTTCCCCACAAGCAAACAAAAGTATTGTAGATAATAAAATTAATTTATACTTAAACATTCTAATAATTTTTCATTTATTTCATCCAACTTATTTTCTAATTCTTTTTCATCACCCTCCAACTTTTCTATCCTTTTCTCGTAATTATAAAAAATTTTTTCATTTTTTTTATTAGAGTCAAGGTATAAATAACCAACTACCATAACCAATAAAAAGGCTATTGCCGCTATTGGGCTTTTTTTAAATTGGTTAAACGATATTGGTAACTTCATAATATTAAATAGTTAATTTTCGTAATCATCACCATATTCTTTAGGGTCAAACCCAGACTGTCTTTTTTCATATTCCTCAACATCTAGTTCAGACTCATAAGCTCTACCATCCTCAAACCCCTTATTATATAGTTTTTCTTTTAATTCCCCCTCACAGTTTTCAAAACCTTTTTCATAACCAGACTCATACCCTTCGTCATAACCTTCATCACGACCAGTTTCTTTTGCTTCATCAATAGTACCCTCTAACTTTTCCTGCATGTCATCTTGACCTTCATCGTAACCATCAGACCAACCTTGTCGTGAACCTTCTTCCCAACCATCTTGCACTCCACGGTCTTTACCTGTTTCATGAGCGTTCTCACCAAACTCATACAACACTTTAACCATCTTGTCTAGTTGACTATTATCTAAACCTAAACTATGGATAGTATTCACAAGCTCACTGTGTTCTGGGTTATGTACATAATAACCAAAATCTTCAAAAGATTTTAACTCAGCACTAATATCCCCTTTAGAAGTTGGCTTAACATTATTAATCCATTCTAAATCATTATCCTCTTTTAATATTTTCTTAATTAAATCTTTCATTATCATTTAATAAATATTAAGATATTTATGAATATGGAATTAAATGAAAAAGAAATTGAGCCATCTAACAAATCTATAGATTTATCTGGGTTTAAAATGCAAGATGAACTAAACCCTAAGATATGGGATAAAGAACAAAAAATGAAATCTGAAGTTAGAAAAACTCTATTAAAGATTGCTGATGATTACTTTGAGTCTTTAGGTTTAGATGGTGTAGATATTGAAGATGTTACCATGACGGGTTCTTTAGCCAACTATAGTTGGTCTAAATACTCTGATGTTGATTTACACATTGTCGTGGATTACAAAGACATACCAGTTGATGAGGATTTAGTAACAGATTTTCTTAAATCAAAAAGTGATAACTGGAATAAACTACATGATGTTAAAATTTATGGTTATGATACCGAAATATATGTACAAGACGAAGAACCAGAACACCACTCAACAGGTGTTTATTCTATGTTAAAAG
>Ga0233412_10000912_pt1 | contig 16234 bp, 19 predicted proteins | sample Na_anoxic_4_MG_FD_180667 | JGI IMG/M metagenome (GOLD analysis project Ga0233412, IMG submission 180667) | Seawater microbial communities from Saanich Inlet, British Columbia, Canada - Na_anoxic_4_MG | ecosystem: Environmental > Aquatic > Marine > Inlet | place: Canada: British Columbia...
TGATGTCATATATATAATAAAAAGAAAATTGATTTTTAAAATAATATTAATTTTTTATCAAATGTAAAAAATGAATACTTGTTTAACAAATGAAATGTGTAAAGGGGGAAAACAAAAATATTATTTCCAATGGTGTATATATCATAAGGATAATTACAACTATTCACCAAACTATAATATTAGTTGTCATCCAGAAGAGAGAATAAATATATATACTAGTTGTGAGTCGTGTTGGAAATGGACAGATTGTTGTGCAGATTCGCCAGAAGAATGTTGTATAAAGGAATATTATACATTTCCTCCTACAAATAGTCCTACATTATCCCCCTATTCGGAATGTTTACAAAATGGATGTAGTAAAGAATTTTATTTAGATAAATGCAATATTTTTGAAAATATAGACAATAATATTGCATGTAACACCGGTGATACTATTAAATGTTGTTCTAATGATCGTTCTCAATGCTGTATTTTTAAAACAAAGGAAGTATTTGGATCATTTGGATTAGTATTTATATTATTATCTTTATCATTATGGTTTTTTATGAATCAAAAAAATAAAGTTTCTCCAGAATTAAAATTCAATAAAATTACTCCTGTATAAATTAGCATTTCCATCTATTACCACAATCTAGACAATTAACAAATGTTGTCATAGGTTCATCAGCTGATCTAGTTTGTAATTGATAGTATGTACATTTTTTTGATTTACATTTCCAACATTTGAAATTATCTGTAGATGCTTCTACCTTTGGTTCATATTTATTATCATCACGAATCTTCTTATCCTGAATTAAGGCATCCCATTTATCAGGTCGCATTTGTTGATGTGTCATATATGCTAATTTATGAGCCTGAACTAATTTATTTTGAATCATATTTTTAACAGCGTCATCTTTTAAATTAATATAAATTGTTCTAACACGATCCAAATATATTTTGACAAAATAACTATTATCCCATTTTTTAACTACATTTAACTTAGTCGCATGTTCTAGACTATAATTATATATTCCTTTTTCAAGATTCACAGAAATCTTTTCATTTAATAATATTTTATTTAATTTATTAGAAATATTATTTCTGAATTCATTTGGATTTTCAATTACCTTGCGCATTGTTATTATTAATTATTATATATATAAATTTCTTTAATCAATTTTTTTATATATTAATTAGATTCCTCTTCATCACTATATGAATATTCTTCTAATTCCAATTCAGCTGAATCATCATCATATTCTTCTTCATCGCTCTCAGTAGAACCATTTTCTACTTGGTTATCTTCCACTACAAAATCGTCTTTTAAATATCCACTTTTTGTTTTCATTTCTGCTGGAATACTCTCTAGTTCATCTTCTTCATTATTATCTTCAGCTGCTGTATCAGCTAAATTTTCAAATCCACCAAATAATTCCTCATAAAATGTTTCCCATGCTTCAATCGATAAATCAATACAATCGTCATTTTCATCATTAGCAACAAGAGCACAAACACCAAAATATAACGGAGTGTCTACAGGTGGTGGAAAATCATATTTATTTTCGGTATTCGCCTTACCAGTATCGCGCGAGTATAATGAAACAGAACTAAAATCATATTTATTTTTTTTTGTTTTCCATGTAGTTCTTTTTTCAAAATTATCTTGTTTTTTAAATTTACATTTTTTATATAATTCATCTCCTTTATCTACATTATATTTACATAATTTTAAATCTCCAGACTTATCTACTAATATAATATTAACCATTAATAATAATTAGAAACCTAGGAATAGTTTTAAGTGGTTTATGTTAATATATATGTCTACGTTGTATCTTTATTAAAACTATGCAAATAATATATAATATGCTTCCCTGGATTATTCAAATGAGTATAATATCATTAATATTAATTATTCTAGTTCATTATTTATTTACATTTTTTATGACAAACCTGACAATACCAAAAGTAAAAGATTTAGTAAATAAACCTCAACAACAATACGAAGTATTGTATAGCACTATGAGAGAAGAACCAAAGTCTCAAAATAATTCATCTGATAACGAAAGTATGAAAACTGAACTTAAAAATTATCTTAAAGAATTAAGTGACAAAAATAAAGGAAAAAATAATACTACGACCAATACAGTTAATGGTGTTAAAGATGTGAATGATATGGGAGGATTGATGTCATCTGATGGTGCTTTTTCATCTAGTAATTATTCTTCTTTTTAAATGTATTAAAGGTAAGGATATAATATAGTTATACTATGAAATTATCATACGAAGATAAAAGTCAAATATTAAAAAGACTTCCTAATCTGAAACTTCCTTATGAAAATATCCATAAGAAAGTTTTAAGCGAATTATATTATATTATCCCAAAAGGGAAAAAGCATTTAGTATGGTTTACCTATATCAAAGATAAAAAGGTCTGTATTTTTATTGAAATAAATCCTGGTTCTAAAAAAATGATTAAAAATTTATTTGTTGTTCCACAGACATTTAATAAGAAGATCGTTCTAGGAACTGTTTTTTATGGAACATTAATTGAATCAAAAGACAAGAAGTTATTTTCTATTGAAAGCATTCATTTTTATAAAGGTAAAAATATTGAAGAGCAAAATGAATTGTTTAAACTAAATCTTATCAAAGACATATTGTCAAGTGAAATTAAACAAATAATTATAGGTAGAAATGGAATTGGTATAGGTTTACCGGTAATTACAGGAAGTTTTGAAGAATCTATTTCAGTAGCCAAACAATTACCTTATACTGTATATTCAATTCAAAATAGAAATCTGAATAACAATACAAATAAATTTAATTCCACTTTATATAAAAATTATGAGTATGATGATACAAAATATATCTTCTCAATTAGACCTGATATTCAAAATGATATCTATCATTTATATGTTAATAATTATAACAATTTAGAAAAATATGATATTGCTTACATTCCTGACTACCAAACAAGTACTATGATGAATAAATTATTTAGAAATATAAAGGAGAATGATAATCTTGACGCTTTAGAGGAAAGTGATGATGAAGAGGAATTTGAAAATATGAATGATGATAAATTTGTTGATTTAGAAAAATGCGTTAAAATGGAATGTATTTTTAATAAGAAATTTAATAAATATGTTCCTATTAAAGTTGTCCATAATGGAATTGTTACACAAAAGCATATAATAGATTTTAAAAAATAGAAATATACTTTTTTATAAGAAGTATATATATATGTCAATACTTCAACAATCCCCAAATGTAAATAGTCCAAATGCCCATTTTAGAGACCCAGGTATGTCAAGTAAAGTAGGAGCTGTATCTGGCTGTGGAGCTGGAGATAGTGCCTTATCATTACAACAAAAAGGTCTTTATCAAATGTTTAAGACCGGAGGTAGAGGAAAAAAACACGGCAAAAGTCGTAAAAGAAAATACAAAGGTGGTAATGGTTATGGTTTTTCTAAAGACCAAGTGATTGCTGGCACTTCTGGTGTCAATGGTAACGGTTCTGTTCATTTAGCCGGATTTTCTCGTTATCAAAATAGTGGACAAAATGCCATAACCAATATGAATGCTTCCAAACAAAGTGGAGGTAATTCTTCAGGTTATTCATATGGAACTGGAGGTTATCCATTTTATTCTTACAAGCCATCACCTGGAGAAAATCTTTCTGTTTTTGCCGGTTCAGGATATCCTCCTATTTCTAGAGGATTAAATAGCCAGTGTGGTGGAAAACGAAGAAAATCTAGAAAAGGTTCCAAGAAGAGAAAGGGAACTAAGAAGAGAAAGGGTTCTAAGAAGAGAAAGGGTTCCAAGAAAAGAAAAAGTGTCAAGAGAAGACAGAGAGGTGGAAGTGGTCAATTTATGAATAACATAGCCAACGCGCATATTTATTCCACAGGAGGAAGATTAGATCATACTGCTTCAGCATTAGCTAATCCTCCTCCTTACACACCAAAAAATGATTGTTTAAATACTTGGAAACATCTAGGTGATATGCCTCCTTATAATGAAGTTTATAAGTAAATAATCTATATTTTTATCAAACATACCCCTTTTAATGGTTGTTCTTTCTTTTTAATTTTTTTAATACATTCATCACTTTTTAACGGGTCGTATAATGTTTCCCATTTATCTTTTACATAATCATCCATATTGGATGAAATAATATGATATTTTTGTTTAATATAATATTGTTTTCTTTTTTTCCATTGCTTTTCAAATATATCATGTGAATCAATAATATCTACTACTAACGGACTAGTATGTTTTGTTCTTAAGATTCTTCCCACAGATTGACAAACATCCGTTTTGGGTGATGCCATAATTAAACTCGTTAATGTTTTTATATCTAATCCTTCTGATGCCATTGCGTATGTAGCAATAATAACTTTTTTACTTTCACTTTTCTTTAATTCCTCCTCTTTCATTCCTCCAATATAATAACCTACTGTAGCAATATTTCTATGCTCAATAGCTTTAAATAAATAGGTAATTAAAGTTTTATTATGAGCTAATATCATTATTTGCTGTTCATTATTTTTACTCAGCTCTGTTTGTAATACTTTAATGATAAACTCAGAACGATGATTATAATTACATAACTTTGATATCATTGTGCTATATAACGGATTTCCTCTATAATCATATTTCATTTCATTAAATTCATCATCTTCTACAGAATAATTGATTGCCTTCACAATTACTTTATGTTCAGATGTATTACTTTTTTCTTTATGAACAACATCACCTAGAAACATTTTAAATACTTTTGTTAATCCATCTTTTCTTTGCATAGTTCCTGATAATCCGAGTGTATAGTTTGTTATTGTTCTCATCATACATCTACTGAATACTTCAGCACCAAGATGATGGGTTTCATCATATATAGAAAGACCAAAACAATCAAATAGATCTTCAGGGTATTCTTTTTGTGAAAGTGATTGTAACATTCCTATAACAATATCTTTATTTTCAATGTCAATTATTTGTCCTTGAATTTTTCCTACTCTAGCAGTTGGTAAGAATTGTTGAATTCTCTCTATCCATTGATTTAAAAGGAATGATTTATGAACAATAACTAATGTTTTCTTTTTCAATTTCGCAATTATATCCAATGCCATTACAGTTTTTCCTTTTCCAGGATCTACATCTAATAATCCACCACCACTATCTTTTACAGCATTAATATATTTGTTAACAATATTAACTTGATATTCTCTCAATTCTCCTTGAAATTCTAAATTTATATCTTCTCCTAATGATAATTTATTTTCTGTAAAGTCACCAAAAGTATTAACACCAAAATATCTTGGCATATAAAATTTTTTGGGTGATTCGCGATATACAGGAAATGCTTCTGGTTGAACTGGCGATTTAGGCACAAAAGCCTTTACAGTTAATTCATTTCGTATAAATAATTCCTCTTTGATTGTTAAATCTGATTTTAATATTGAATATCCTTTTTTTCCCAAATAGCTCATTATTGTATTATAGTAATTATTATTAGATTATATTTATTCAATTTTTATTAAAATCATTTAGAAATGGTATTGAAAATAAAAAAATATAATAATATGGTATATGGAACCTTATCAAATATTTCATAAGAGTCATCGTCACCAACTATTACTATTAGTTGTTCTGATTTTATACATTGTGTTAAATATTCAAACTCCTCCAACATTAGCTCATTTAATTGATAATATTTATGGTAATATTGCTGTTATATTATGCGCGTTTTATTTATTAGCTAACTCCAATCCTATTGTAGGAGTTATTGCTTTATTTGCCGCTTATGAATTAATTAAGAGATCCAGTGACTCTACTGGAACTACCGCTATTCAAAAATTCCTACCATCAGAAATGAAAAAAGGTGTTCATCTATCAGCCTTTAATCAATTCCCTGTTACTTTAGAAGAAGAGGTTGTTAAAGATATGGCACCACTTATTAGCAGTGGAGGACCTAACAGTCTTCACTACAAACCTGTTATGGATGATACACATAATGCTATGAATGTTCACGACACTACATCTGTTATTTAAAAAATCAAATTAATTATTAATTTATATTAATTTGATTACTCTTTTTTTAATTTTTTAACAACATAATCCCAAGCATATGATATTCCGACTGCTAAACCTAATGCCAAAATTACATATAAAAATGGTTCGATTTTTTCCATATCAATCTCTCCTCCCATAGAACTTGTATCTGTATTTACTCCACCAGGTCCTTCTTGAACTAATATTTGTCCATCAGCATTAACTGGTTGACAATCTATATAAATATCATCACCATTATGTTTTGAATTTGCTCCATTTTTATTATAAAATACCGAATTTTTTTTAACTGTTGAGATTGTGTTTTTAATTATTTTTTTAAGTTTAGTTAATCCAGTAGAACTAATATTTAAACCATCTTCCTTTTTATATACTACATATGCATAATCTCCATTACATGGATCATATGGTAATGTTCCACTATAAGCAAAATATCCTTTTCTACTAGGAACAAAATTATCTAAAGAAAAATTACCACTTGAATTAGTAACTGATTCATTTACATTCGGGGTTCTTAGGGCTGCTTCCTCTATTAATAATCCTAATTGTGTGGATCCTTTATCTGTTTTTCCACCTGAAACAAATGGAACACATACAATTAAATTTTTTCCAGGACCATTATGAATTATCATTATTTCACCATCCGTATGAGCACCTCCAAACTGATGTAATGAAGGTTGATATATTCTTACTTCTTGAACAGTATAATTTTGGTCATTATATTTTACTGGATTTGCTTTTCCTGAATAGTTTAACGATAAATAATTATCTTTATTTGTCATATTTGGGGAGTATGTTCCATATTCATAATTATAGTCGCATTTTAAAACACATGGACCAGTAATACCTTTCATATCTATATTTACTGGTGATGTCGCATTCGGACATTCAATTAAATTAATTCTAGTTGCCATTAATATATCTTAATAAAATAAATAACACATAATACTTTTTCTTAAAGTATTATATATATATGAAACTTTCTAAAAATAGATTACATAGAATTAAAAGGAAGAAGAACGGTTCCAAAAGAAAAAAGGTTTTTAGAAAAAATAAAAGAAGTCATCAGAATACTCAAAAGAAACATCATAGACATCCTAATCTTAAAAATAAAACTCTTAAAATATATGTAGGAGGTGCTGATACTATCCCTAAGACCACAACGAAACCTAATTTTGGTCCATCATCTAGTAAAAAAGAAAATAAGAATCAAGGTTGTGCTTATAAAGATAACTTACAGTTTGCTACTACATTAATAAAGATTAGTCAACTGGAAAGAGTAAACTGGGTTAATAGATATTTTCAGGTTTCTAAAAATCAAAACTGTTTAGGTGATGCTAAAGAGGCGCTCCAACTGTTACTTAAAACATATTATAATAAAACTAAGGATGCTGATGTAACTAAAACAAGAAATGTTAGAGAATTACTTAGTGTATGGAATAGTAGTGCCGAATTAGCAGCTATGCCTAGAACAGAAGCTGATAAATATAGTATAGATTATTCAAATATTACAGGAAAAATAACTGGTGTCACCAATCCAAAAATGTCCAAGAAAGAAGAAGATGAGGCTGCGAAAAGAAGCAAAACAAAAATGGAAGAGTCTAATAAAGCTACTGATGATTCATTTAAAAAATCTTGTGAGGCTATTACATCTAATATAAAATTACCAAAATCAGATGAAGCTGAAGTTGTAGCATTATCAAATGTAATAAAAGCAAAGTATTCTAAAGATAATGATGCGCTTATCAAAGCCGGAGGGAAAGTTGATATACCTCAATTTGGAAACAATATTTATAAGGTTGATATAACCAGTAGAGGTGATTGTCTAGGTGATTCAGTAGTATTTGATATTCTGTTTAGTGAAAAAGGTAATTGGAAAAATATACAAGGATGGGTTCCTGAAGAGAGAAAGGATGGTGGAAAAGTTGGCTATCTAGGAAATTTACGACAAGTATTACAACATTATGTTTGTGCCAATAGTCAACAAATTCTTAATGATACATCAATTACTAAAAATCAATTAGATAAATCATTAGCAAGACTTGATAATAATAATCTTCCTGCTAGTGGAACAAAGGATTCAGCCGGTTGGTTAACAGATATTGAAATATCTTTATTAGCCAGATTATTTAATGTATTTATATTTGTTTACGATGTAGATAATAAGACAATAATGAAATATACTAATACGGGTGTTGGTAGTGTAATTAATGAAAGCAATTCTGATATGGGTAATAAGGATACTAGTATTTATATATACAATCATACAGAAACACATTATGAAAGTTTAATTAATTTACCAGCTGATGGTTCCAAGTCTTCATCAACAGCGCCAACACCAGGACCATCAACAGGACCATCAACAGGACCATCAACAGGACCATCAACAGGACCATCAACAGGACCATCAACAGGACCATCAACAGGACCATCAACAGCACCGTCTGATAGTTCCAAGTCTTCATCAACAGGACCAGCACCAGGACTAGGACTAGGACTAGGACCAGCATCTAAAGATGCGGCTGAGAATCTTAATAAATATGATTGTAACGCGAATAATCTAAATATTGATGTTCCAGACACTAAAGAAGAATCTAAACAGAAATTAAAAACAATAAATGATAATATCATTGCTTGTCTTAAGAATGATCCCAATGATTTTTCCGATATAGAATTATTATTGAAACGAGATGATTTTCTTGATGCTTATCAAAAAAAATTTGGAGAAAGACTTAAAGAAGGTGAAATAACTCCAACTTGTAGTAAGTTATTCGAAAAAGAAGAGCTTGATTATAATTTTGTTCCTATTAACAATAAAAAAGAAGCATTGGATAAAATAAAACGATATGATACATTACTTTTAGATGAAGGACTGAAAAATAATGCTGAATGCGCCAGTTCTATTTTAACAGCACAGGAGATATATATAGAAAATGCCGAACATATATATCCTGGATTAACAGCTGACTTAAAATCTGATAGTCCAGAACAACCTTCCGAAGAAAAAAAGGATGATGTGCCATTTACAAATAGTGAATTAAAAAGTATGTATGATAAATATAAAAAAGATGGTGTATTTAACAAAAAATCATTGATTCGTTGTTTAACAGCAAAGGATGATGATGGAATAAGACTTAGACGATTATTTGGTTTACCCGCGAAATTAACAGTAAGTAATTTTACCACAGGAACACCTATTGGTAAAATTTTTGCTACTATTTTATCAACGATATATGGAACAGGTGGATTACCACCAAGGGAAGATAATAAATATAATGGAGTAGCTAATGAGTCTGATATTACTTTAAAAGAATTTATAGATTTTATTGATTGTGGAACAAAGAGAGATAAAAGTAAAGAAGATTTTAAATGTGAAAATGTAGTAAAACCAAGTGCTCCGCCTGAATCAGGAGCATCAACCTCTGGAACAGGAGCATCAACCTCTGGAACAGGAGCATCAACACCTGGACCAGGAGCATCAACCTCTGGAACAGGAGCATCAACCTCTGGAACAGGAGCATCAACACCTGGACCTGAAGCATCAGCCTCTGGAACAGGAGCATCAGCATCTGGAACAGGTTCATCGTGGTGGAATAATCCATTTGGGAAATCTAAAGGACCACCTGGACCACCTGAAGCAGCTAATATTCCTACCGCCACAGCTACTCCAGTGAAGTCAAACAATATTGAATTAGAAATTAATGAAAAGGATTTTGATGGAACACTAAAAAGAGTAGATGTAAGTATTTTTATTCCGACGGATGGTGAGGTAATTGTTAGAAACTACGCAAAAAATACTGCTCGAGAAACATTGAGAGGACTTCCAGTTTATGGAATATCTAATTAATTATAAATAAAAATTGATTACTTTATATTTAAATAAATTAAATATAAACTAAAATATAAAATGACAACTATAATCAGAACATTATTAAATTGGTATATTTATATAGCATCCTATTTATGTCCACAATATTTATCAGGATTTAAACAAAAGACAAGTGAATCACCAATTTCATCATGCGAAGAAATTGGACTATTGAATAGTGAATATAGCGACGATGACGACATAGCTATATATAATAGAAACTATAGACAGTTTATGGATTGTAATGATTATACAACAGCAGACCCTATAAAAAAATCCAGTAGTACAACTTTACCATTACATTATTGTGGTTGGTGTGGTTTATATATAGATAGACCTACACATGCTTATATGGATAAAGTATATTGTAATATATCATGTAGAAACTATCAAATAATCAGAGATAATCCTGAACCTTCACGAGAACAAAAACGCAAAATGACAGTAAGTTTTAGCCTTTAAATAAAAGGTATATATCTCATTGTAGCATTGTCATATATAGTTGTTTGAAATGTAGCATCTATTCCATCTACATACACAGTATCACCATTTGAAATTTCATCACAACCATATTCATTTGTACAACTTCGTGATTTAAATGAAACAGGTAATTTAATTTGATTATTACTATCACTCATAGTATAGTATTGCCATTTATCTCTACCTACATATAGAGGTCTTCCCATTAAAGGAAGGATCATTTCAGGTCCATTCATTCTTTTTAATATTCCTACTTGTCTATAGTTTGTGTCAACTGCTCTAGTATTAATATTAATAGGAATTCCGCCTCTAACATCATTTACTTGAACAACTCTTTCATCTTTTAAAGGTGGAGCATAAGGATTCATTAGAACATCACTCTCAACATTTGAAAATGAATAACTAGGTCTTGGAAATAATCCAAAAATAGAACCACCAGGATTACTATTTGTATCAGTGGATTGTTTCATTTCAATTTTGTATGATGATTTATTGGAATATACAAAATAAATGATAACAATGAGAGAAATTATTATAAATGTAAATGTAAAATTTTCAAAACAAATTACACCTGGAGGACATTTAGCCATATTATATATTATGAAATGATAATAATATATAATTTATTTATTGAGCACTAGAATCTTCTTTTTTCCCGAATTTTGAAAGCATACCTCCAAGACCCTCTAAACTACTCAAGTCTAATTTGTCCATAAATCCTTGAGCTGTTTCGAGAAATGGTTGCATAGTTGTAATATTATCCATTAATTCTCTTTGATGATTTAATAAACTTTCAGTTTGATCTGTTAAACCTTTAACACCTCCTTCACCTACAGTTTTTTGTAAATTGTTATAAGCCTCGCTTAAGGTAGAAGCCAAATCGACTCTATCCTTACCTTTCGATACAACAGTTAACTCCTCAACCTCTTCTTCACTTGAATCATTATCTGATTGAGTTGTCTGTGCTGCTTGTTTCTTCTCTTTAACAGCTTGTTTCTTTTTATCCATATTGGATTTAACAGTGTCTTTAGCTTGTTGAGAGCTTGAATCAGTCATACCTTCTTTAACGGATCTATAACTAGTTTTAGTGGCTGTAAATAACGATGTGGTTACCATTGCGACAATTAATACTATAATCATATTTTTACTAAAGTAGGTAGTTAAAAATCCTACAATTAAGAAAAAGGCTACGGCCTCGGTATTTTGAACAACTAAGTAACCTAAAAGATTTAATATTGCTAATACGAATACAACGTATAATACGTTCTTATCATTTAAAAGCTTATCGGTTTTTGGAATCTTAAATTTCATTATATACTAATAATAGAAAAAATTGAATTGTAATAATATTATTAATAATTAAATAATATTGTTACAATGTCTGAAACTAGATTTCAAATTGCATGCTTAGAGTTATTTAATCCTAATCGACATGGTTCTGCTGAAAAAGCATTAGTTGATGAAACATATTTAATCTTAAATTCATATGATAGAGATGAATTTTATAATAATATAGATGAGATAGAAGGTGATATAGAATTTGCTAATACTAACTATATGAATACACCGCTACATCATCCTACAATAAGAAATTATACCAATATAATTAAAAATCCTAAACATTTGGAATTAAGAATAATTGAGCCTATTAAAGTATACTTTGGTGAAGGAACAGAAGATTACTATTCTACTGGAATAGACAAGACAATTTGGATAAAACTGATTCAACGCACATGGAAAAACATACAAAAGAAACGCTTACAATCCAAAATAAAGATTGATTCTTTGAAATATAGAGAGTTACATGGAAAATGGCCACAAGAGTGTAATATTCCTTTTAAATTAGGATTGTGAACTAACTTTCTTATAATACAAAAATAAATCAAAATTAAAAACCAAGACTATTATCAGAACAATAAATTTAACTTTAAAAGAATCCATAATGTTATGGTAGTGATAATAATACAACAAAGATAAAATACCAAGAGTGTTTAATCCATGAATTAATAAATCATAATTATCGAATTGGTTGTCTTTTTTTGTATGATGCCAATCCACAAAAAATGATGTTAAATAAACTATTTGAACAAAAATGAACATTATTGTTTTAATGGTTTCTTTATTCTTGAATATTTTATTACTCATTAAATTAATAAAATATTTTTTTTAGTGTTTGCGCTTGTTAGAACCCTTTCTTCTAGATTTCTTTCCTCTTTTTCTTCGTGATCCCTTCTTTCTTTTTCCGTATGTGTATCCACCAACTGTTGGTTTGGCGGCATTAACATTAGCAGGTTGAGTCTTACCTGCTCCAGGAACAAATTCTGGTGCTGATGTGTTTTGTCCTGTAGCAGCATTCGTAACAGTAGCTAATGATTTGATGTCACCTTCTAAATTCTTAACAGCGGTTTCAAGTTTATCCATTTGTAACATAGCAGAAATACTAGCTTTAACACTCTTTAATGATTCAGTTTGTTTAGCATCAGCGTCTTTAATCAATTGTTTCATTTCAGTAGTAGCAGTAGATCCTTGACTTTTAATATTGTCAACTTGATCTCTTACTTTGCCAACTTGGGTTTGCATATCAGCAAGTAATTTAACCATTTGACCTCGTTTCGCATCTAACGCGGCATTAGAAGATACAACAAATTTGGTTAATTCTTCTAAATTAGCCATTTTGTTCAATGTGTCCTTATAATTAAGAGTAGTGGGTTGAGCCATTATACTATAATATTATATAAAATTATCTAATAATTTCAGCTAAAGAATTGCGAATTTTACGCAAATTATCTAAAACCTTATTAATTTTATTTGTTAATTCATTCTTTTTAGTTAAAACCTCAGTGGAGTCCATTGTTGATACATCTTGCTCGCTATCAGTTATATTAACTAACAATTGTAATAATTCTTCATTTTGAGCATCTATTTTTTTGTTAATTAATTCTAATTTTTTTCTACTTTTAACAGACATTGCTTCCATATCATTAATTTTATTTTGTTTTTCTCTCAGCAAAGTTTTAATCTCATCAAGAGAAATATCTTTATCACTCATCTATATTAGAATTAGAATTAATATATTCACTATTATTATCTACTAAATCATCTAATTCATTTTTAAGATAAGTGATTTCTTTCATAATTTCTCTCTGGTCTTGTTTTGAATCTTTTAATTTGTTATTAGTAAGTGTTAGATCACTATTGATGTTATCAATATATCCATTTAACATCTGTAGAAAGACTATCTGTCTTTGCTTTTGAGAGATAATATGATTATTATATTTATCATAATCATTGGCTACTTCTTTTAAATAATTATTTTCTCTCATATTTGATTTAAGTTGATGTCTCTTCATACATAATATTTTTTTTCTATTATCCAATTCTGCTTTAAGTTGAATTATTTTGTGATCTCTAACAGCTAAATTCATTATACTATATATTATTATATAATATTTAATAATTTATTTAGATACGAATATTATATTATTATTTAATTAATAAAAGTATACTAGATAATGTAGTATACAAATTTATAAAATACTTCAAATAATAATTTTAAATGATATAAAAATCTCTACATATAATATTTAGGATGTCTAAAATACAAACTGAACTTTTACTTCAAGAAGATGATAACAGATATGTTATGTTTCCAATTCAAGACCAAGATATATGGCAAATGTATAAAAAACAAGTCGAATGTTTTTGGAGAGCGGAAGAAATTGATTTATCCAAAGATGTAACTCATTGGGAAACCTTAGACCAGAAGGAGAAATATTTTGTTTCAATGATATTGGCTTTCTTTGCCGCATCAGATGGAATTGTTTTAGAGAATTTGGCTATGCGTTTTATGGGAGAAGTTCAACTGTCTGAAGCTAGAGCATTTTACGGGTTTCAGATTGCGATGGAAAATATACATAGTGAAACATATAGTTTGTTAATTGATACATATATTAAAGATAGAGAGGAGAAAACAATGCTATTTCAAGCCATTGATAATTTTCCTTGTATCAAGAAAAAGGCAGATTGGGCAATTAAGTGGATTAATGATAAACGAAGCTCTTTTGCTACAAGATTAATAGCATTTGCTTGTATAGAAGGAATTTTCTTTTCAGGAGCATTTTGTTCTATTTTTTGGCTTAAGAAACGAGGATTAATGCCTGGACTTACATTTTCAAATGAATTAATATCTAGAGATGAGGCATTACATACTGAATTTGCTGTGCTACTTTATAGTAAATTAAATAAAAAAATAACCAAAGCCAAGGTATTAGAGATTTTAAAAGAGGCTGTTGAAATCGAAAAAGAATTTATATGTGATGCGTTACCATGTCGTCTTATAGGTATGAATAGTGATTTAATGTGCCAATATATCGAATTTGTCGCAGATAGATTAAGTGTTCAGCTTGGTTATGATAAAATATATAATAAATCTAATCCATTCGATTTTATGGAAATGATTAGTATAGAAGGTAAAACCAATTTTTTCGAAAAGCGTGTTGCTGAATACGCATTAGCAGATAAAACAAAAACCGAAGATGTATTTGATTTGGGAGACGATTTTTAGATATATGTTATTTCGTTTCGTTTAGTATAATTAAATCTAAAATTATTTATATTAAACATATGTGTGGTATTTCAGCGATTATATGTAAAAATAAAAATAAAAATTCACTACAAATCCTACTTAATAGTCTAGGACAATTACAGAATAGAGGATATGATTCATTCGGTATGTCATGTATCACTACCGGTAATAAATTTTATGTACACAAAAAGGCATGTATTGACCAAAGTGAAGACCATTTTACTAGTTTTTCTAATGAATTACAAGATGTAACAGCTAATATATCTATAGGTCATACGCGATGGGCTACTCATGGTGTAATTTCAGAAGAAAATGCCCATCCACATATATCACAATCTGGTAAACTCAGCTTAATACATAATGGGATAATAGAAAATTATAAAATATTAAAAACAGAATTATTATGTAAAGGGTTTATATTTAAATCAGATACAGATAGTGAGGTTATTGTGAATTTAATAGATTATTATTATAACTTACCGGAAATAGACATAGATGAAGCTATTAAAATGGCAATTGGTAGATTAGAAGGGACATATGGATTAGTAATTCAATGTATAGATAATCCATCAGCTGTATATATTATTCGCAATGGTTCACCTATTTTAGTCGGAGAAAACGAAAATTATATAATAGCAACATCCGAAGCTTCTGGATTTTTAAATCAAATGAATAATTATTATGTGATAGAAAATAATGATTTGGTAGTTCTTTCTATCGACGACGGTATAAAAACCAATATTGTATATAAACCTGTTAAAGCACAAAATACTTTACATAATTTAACCCCAGATCCATATGAACATTGGACTCTTAAAGAAATTATGGACCAATCATATTCGTTGTTAAATTCACTTAATAATGGTGGACGTATATTCAATACACAAATAAAATTAGGTGGATTAGATTATATTAAATCATATATAGACAATATTGTAAATGTCATTTTTATGGGCTGTGGAACAAGTCTGAATGCATGTCATATTGGAAGAATATATTTAAAATCATTATCAGTTGTAAATAATGTTCAATGTTTTGATGCAGCCGAATTTGATATTAATGATATACCTTTATCTGGAAAAACACTATTAGTTATGTGTAGTCAGTCTGGAGAAACAAAGGATTTACATAGAGTTATTCAATTAATAAACGATAAACCCAATATAATTACTATGGGTGTTATTAATGTAGTAGATTCCCTTATTGCCCGTGAAGTAGACTGTGGTATTTATATGAACGCAGGA
>Ga0233412_10000913_pt1 | contig 16229 bp, 4 predicted proteins | sample Na_anoxic_4_MG_FD_180667 | JGI IMG/M metagenome (GOLD analysis project Ga0233412, IMG submission 180667) | Seawater microbial communities from Saanich Inlet, British Columbia, Canada - Na_anoxic_4_MG | ecosystem: Environmental > Aquatic > Marine > Inlet | place: Canada: British Columbia...
TGTATCTCATTTTCTTTTTCAGTAGGTTCTATGTTCTTTTGAAGATCTTTTTTAATATCTGATATACTTCCACCACCGTCTTTACTTGCAAACTGACCACCAATTCCACCTGCTGATCCTGCTGGTTCCCTGTTAGGGTTGTCCTCAGTTGCTTGTTTTTCTACAAAATATGATTCACTCAAAATTAATCTGCCATCTTTTGTATAACTTTTTACAATTACAGTAGTTGCATTTTCCTTTGTTACTACATTATGGTCATCATTTAAATAAGATGTTTGTTGATATGCAAACTCATTGTTCTGAATACTCTCTTTTACAATATCCTCTTTTACAGTATCTTTTGTCAAACTTTCACCATAAATATTGTAATCCTCTACCCCTTTAAGTGTTTCATAAGCCTTGACTAATTCTGGGTAATGTCTATTTAACTCCTCATATGCTTCCTCAATTTCATCATATTTGCCTTTCATTTTACCAGTTTTTAGGTCTGTTATTCCTGTAAACATTTCATGTGCCAACATGAATTGATTGTTTTTTGAAGTTGGGTCTTTCAAGTAATCATTAAGATATGTTGTTGGATAGTTTCCAAGTATAGGCTCTATTATTTTAGGATCTAAAGTCAACACGGTTGATTTCCATTTATCCAATGAAACTTTTTTATTTTTAAGTTGTCCATTATCTATTGCATCTACAGTATAATCATAGAAAGAATGTGCCAACTCGTGATCATGAACCCAATCTATTGCCCTCTCTGTTGCTTTAAACACGTTTATTGATTCATTTGTTTTATCCCAATTTCCACCCTGTTTGAATGTCTTGCCACCACTTGTAAAAGGTCTGCCTTCTTTTTCATGTAATTGGTAATTCATCTTTCTTTCGTATTCACCTCTTTCTCTATTGTTTGGTATTCTGACTAAACCTGTATGGTCTGGAGATTTAACTCTGTTTTTTAGATCTGTAGACACCCAATTATTCTTAGTATAAGTTTCTTTTATTTTATCATATGCGTGTCTAATGGTTTCTTCAGGTATACTAGAATTTTTATCAGGAAAACTATACAGATGTATATTCTTTTCAATTAAAGGTGTAAGATATTCATTTTTGTTTCTTAATTTGATAAACTGAGTATCATCTTTAATGGAGTTAAAATAATCTTTAGAATAATTGTCATATTTTTTCATTTCTTCATCCATTTCGAGTATTTTTTGATCCCTATCAGTCATTGAATCTTCAACTGATTTTTTATAATCCATTTTTTCCATGAATTTTTCAGTCCACTCCTTACTGTTACTTCCATCTTTTTCTGTTTCTTGTATTGCTTTAAGTTCTTCATCAAACTTTTTCATTTTTTCATTGTCAACTTCATTTTTGTTTTTTATATGGTCTATAACATTGAAATAAGATGAACCTATTGTCATATTACTGCTTGAATCTTCATAATACTTTTCATTTATTTGATCCAACATCTCATACATTTTTCTACTTGTATCAATTTTATCCATATTTTTTTCTCCTCGTTCTGACCCAATATTATTCATTACAACATTGTTTTCATATGACAATATGAAGTTGTCATTCATTTTATCCAACCCAATTCCTTTTATTTTTCCTTTTTCAATATCACTGTTTAAGTTATCTTTTATCCTATTGAATTTTTCAAAAATCAATTTCTCTTTGGGATCTAATTCTTTTACATAATCTTTCATATCTTCAAAAGGAATAGTAGTTTTATCTTTATCTGCATTTATACCCGAATTTTTAAATGATAACTCCCTTCTATCATTTTTATATGCAACACTTAGTTGTTGCTTAACACCATAATAATCATTGAATTTTAGTTTTGAAATATCATCGTATTCTTTACCATATTCCAATTTATACAGTTCAAGTTCTTTGAGATCTTTTTCTTTTAATAATTCTTTATCATCTAGTGCAGATATATTCAATTCATCTATTTCTTTTTGTAATTCAAGTCTTTTATTTTGAAAATCTGAAAATCTGGAATTTTTAGATTGTACCTTTAATGTTTTTTCCTGTAATTTATCCCATATTTTATGTTCATCCCCCCTTTTACTGTAAGATTGAACAAAACGTTTTAGATTTTTATAGTGTTCTTCATCAGTATATTCTATCTCCTCAAATTCACCATCTTCATTCAATCTTTTTTCACTTGAAACATATTCAGCATCTCTTTCTGAATCAGTTTTTTCAACTGTCATGGTGGTTACGTGTTTTCCATCATCATCATAATAATATTTTAATTCTTTTACATACTGGTCAGGGTCATCAGAATATTCATTCTTAACTTTAATTGTCAATGTTTTACCTAAATTATAACCCTCATCTGTAGGTCGTAGATATCCAGCAGAATCCCTTGAATATTCTACATACTCTGAACCTATTTCCAGTTTTTCATAATCTTCTTCACTAATTACTTCATTTTTTCTGAAATCACTATCTTTATCAAGATCTTTTGGATCTATTTCCCTATCACTGTAAACTCCTCCACCTTTCTTTGCGAACTGACCACCTTTACTACTTCCTGCTGGTTCCCTATTTCGATCTTCCTCTTTAAATTCTTCTGATGATATTAGTTTTATTACTGAGAATTTTTCTACTTCATTCCCATTGATTTTTCTCATACAACGCATAATATATCACTGTTCTTCTTCTTCGACATACTCTTGGTCTACACCATCAATTATGTCAATACTGTATTGTTCAGTAATATCGCCTGTTTCCTCATCAAACAATGTAACATACTTCCAAGTGGCTTCTTCCAAAGTTTTCACTTCTTCTCTATCGTCATTGTATAGCATTTCTATTCGTGTGATAGGTTCAAGTTCGTCAGTCATCGTTCAATACCCCATAATTCTTTGTATGCGTTTAATAAACCTTTCATTGTGTCATTTACAACTATTATATCACTGTCAGACAATTCTCCCATTGCATATGCATTAAGTTCACTATGAGTTTCATTTTCATATATGTTTCTTATTGCTTCTGTTCTTTGCTCCAATATTTTCTTATTTTTATCAGATAAAGGAATACCACCTCTTGTAATTTGTTTAATCTTTCTTCTTTGCCAATCTGCTTCTCTATCCACAGCGTGTTTGTATGATTCAGCATACTTTGTTGGTGCTTTACCAATTTTTCTTACTTGTTCTTCAAACTTTTTCACTTTTTCTGGTTGATCTGTTTGTATTTTATGAAAACGTGCATGACCAATCTCATGGTAAAAATGATGCATTGCACTCATACCAGTTCTTTTATGTATATTCAATACAAGTTCTCCTCTACTATCAACCCATGAACCTCCTCTAATACTACTTCTTCCACTTGCCCTGCTCATTTTTATATTCAGAGTTTTTACTATATCTCTAACATCATCTGGCAAATCATTCCACCCACTTTGTATTACTGCAAGTTGTTGTTTCAATCCCATATTTTCTTTTAATTTAGGGTCAACTTTTATTCTTGATTTGTTATAAACAAATCCATCATTTGTTTTATTGGTATGTGTATTTTTACCCATTGGTATGTTTGGTAAATTTACATTTCTTTTCATATTATCTATATCTGCCAAGTCTTTTTTAATCAAATCAACATTTGTATCCAATGTTTTTAATGCATCTTCCAAACCAGCTCTACCAGAATATTTGTCTGTTAATTCCTGTCTTTGTTCTTTCAAAATTTTCAAATGACTTTCCAATTTGTTTTTCATTGCTTTTGTTCTATAGTTATCTCCCTGTGGTCTTTCACTTGGTGGTTGTGGTTCTGGGAGTTCTACTTTAGGCTCTGGCTTTTCTTTTGGTTCTTCTTTTGGAGATCCAAGAGTGTCAGACTTTCCAACTAATCCATCACTGAATGATGTTTGAAAGTTTGGATCATTTCTTTGATCTTCTGTTGTATGTTTTTCCCAACTTTTTTTATCTCGTAGGCTAACACTTACTGTCTGTCCTTGTATAACTGTGGTTGTAACCGTCAGTTGTGGATTCAGCTCTTGAGGACTTGCACCACCTGCTCTACGTGTTGCCCAACCCTTGACTGCACCGTCACTGGTTCCTGCTTCAAAAATTTTTAGTTTTTTTTTAAAATATCTTCGTCTGCATCTGTAAATTTAATATCTGGCTTTGACTCTATTTCTTTGGTTAGTTCGTCTGGAGTTGTCATTTTTGGTGTTAATTGCATTTCTTCTCCGAAAATTGTTCCACCCTGCTCCGTTACGGAAAAGTGAATTGTGTTTGTTGAATAATTTTGTGTTGGGTCAAATGCATATTTTTCTACGCCATTGCTGTTTGAAATTGTCATTCCACTCACGCCTCTGACACTAAAACTGTCTTGTGTTTGTAGTGATTCTACGATAATCTGTGGTTGTTCTACGGTATCGGTTTCTTTTGGCTCGGCATCAATGCTTCCACCACGAGGCAATTCATCTTCTTCTTCTGCAATTGCTTCTTCTGTTTCTTCTTTACCTTCCCATTGATCTAATTTTGTTGTTTTAATGGAACCATCTTTTTTAATCTCTCTTTTTACCAAGTCATCTTCGTTTGCTTTTGATTCATAACTATAAGGTTTGTAGTCACTTACTGTAACTTGTCCTTCTTCTAATCTGTTAAAAAATTGGTATATGTATATTTTTTCATTCTGTGTCATAGTTTCCCATCTATGATATGCTCCTATTTCTTTAAGAAAACTGTTAAATGAACTACTATGAATTTTGTTAGAAGCAAATGGATCTGTTTTAATTTTATTCCAATCTCCATAATCTTCACTTGCTTTTGCCTTAATGTCCTTGATTGATGCTCTTTTTAATTTTGATTCAACTGCTTCGATTGTTGCTATTGGAAATCCTGCATGGTATACAAGTGATACTTCTCTAAATTCTGCTCCCTTGATTAATGTATAACATTCTTCGTCACAAACCTTTGGAGAGTTTGAATCATAGAAAATACCCAATGATACTGCCATGTCCATGTCATCTACTTCTTTTTGGAAGAACTCGTTTTCAATTACTCCCTCATAGAACAGTGTAAGTTTGTCTGCATCCCATGTAAGTGTGACTTCTCCGACTTCATAATCCTTCTCATTTTCCAAATGATCTCTCATTTCTCCGTCAAGTCTGTCAAGTTCTTCTTCTGCACCTGCTGTTGATGAATGGTTTAACAATAATGGAAGTGTCTTGCCGTGTCCTTTTGCAAGTTCTTCTGGTAGATAAATTCTGTCGTTTAGTGATACTCCTGCGTATGCAAGTGTTCCTTTGATCTTTTTGCCGTTCTTTCTTACAGTTGGAAGTCCATACATTAGTCCTACTGCTTCTCCTGCTTTTGCACGAGTCTTTAATACGTTAATCTCAGTCTTAATAAATTTCTCATATTTGCTTATACTTGCCTCTAATCCTTTTGTCTTACAACCACATGATTCAGATTTAAATGATTCACCTGCCTCATAATTTGGATTCGTTGGAGCAGTCCAATAAGTTTTACCACCAAGTTTGAATGCTATTGGTTTATTCTCTGATGGATCTGCATCAATAATTGCTTCATCCATAAGTGTTTTAACATTGCCTTTTGTCAATGTACCGTCTTTCTTTGCCATTTTAGCTAAACGTTTCATCTGTTTTTCATTTGTATAACTACCACCAAACTCCCAAACACCATCTTTACCTTCTACTTGAGTAGGTTCAAATACTTCTTCATAAGCATTATGTCTATGACCAATTCTATTATCTCCACGTATCCAATCAGTGCTATTACTTACCACTATTGTATTATCTTTAGTTTTCTTTCCACTATTAAGAGTAACACCTAATGTTGTTGGTTTACCTCTAAGTAATCTTTCAGTATCGTCAACATATTCATGTGCATCCATACCATATTCTGTTGGATATTTTTCTTTTAATTCTCTAAATTCATCATATAATTGTTCTCTACTTTTAAATTGGTCTGTATATCTTTCTTTTACTGCCATTTGCTCATCTGGTGTAAGTCTGTCATATTTATATTTATCAACACTAGATAATCCATTGCCAATTTTATCAGATTTGTCTAAATTATCCCAAAAGTCTTTTGCCTGTTTATCACTTATAGACTTTGCAGATGGTACATTCGTAGATTTACCATTATCTGTTTTTTTATCTTCTTTATTTTCTATTCTTTTCTTTAATTCTTTATCATAAATATCTCTATAAGCTGGCATTGATTTCTTTGCACTTTCTAATTGATCTTCTGTCCAATCTTTTATTGTGTCTGCTGTTGGAGCTCCCCATGTTCCTTCTGGAGTTTGTGGAACTGGTTCTTCTTCTTCTGGATATTCATTGTTCGTTGGATTATTATCTGGATCATCAAAAATATCCTGTTCTGGTTTCCAATCATCAATATCCTCATTCTTAGCCATATCTTCTGCTGTTACATCAGATTGATCAACACCGTCATCAGGAATACCTGAAGCACTTAATGCATCTTCTAGACTTTGACCTTTCTTGACACCGACTTTTTTTCCATTATCAGTTGTAAACCAATAGGTTCCGTCTTTATCATAATGTTCTTTACCTTCTTCCTTGTCTATAAAATCACTCATCATCATATTTTCTGTTTCTGGAGTTTCATCAATAAATTCTTCCTCTACTTCTTCTTCAACTGGCATTTCTTGTGGAACTTCTTGTGGAACTTCTTGTGGAATTTGTTGTGGAATTTGTTGTGGAGGCATTTGCTGTTCTCCTTGCACATCTCCAGTGCCATCACAGTCTGGACAATCTTTTAATCCTAATTTTTCAACGGTTATTTTTCCTGCACCTTTGCAAAATGGACAGTTTCCTACTCCCTCAGTTGTATATAATTTTCCCTCAAAAACCAAGTCCGATTCATGTTCTTTGTAATTTTCGCCAACATAAACTGGTCTGTAAAATACACCGAATTGATCTTGTATGTAAGTTTCGTTAAGTAATATTTGATCTAGTGATTCATTATGCTGTCCAAAACCTAGTCCGTCATCTCCATTCAAGCCTTCATCTTTAATTGCTTTTTCATCTTCATTATTTTTATAATCAAATTCTTTATTTGCCACCATCCCAACTGCTGGGCCGGAAACTGTGCCAATTCCTTCTTCTGTTGCAGTATTTATTCTAACTGCCAATTCATCAAAGAATTCAGCATCTTCATCTGTCCATTCTTCCCCTGAACTGTAATATGCATTAGCATCCTTCCATATATTAATCAAACTGTCTTTCTTATATTTATCCAAATCTCCTATAGTTACGCCTATTTTACCTGTGAATGATTCTTTAGTGCTTAGTGAATTTTCCTCATCTGGTTTGCTTTTTGTTGATAATTCGGTTTCTTTAGACTTATTAACACGCAAAATCATATTATTTCTTGTCCTTTTTTTCTATTAAAGTATTTTCTTTTTCCTTTTCCCATTCTGCCCTACGTCTATCTTCCCCTGCTTCCTGTCTTAAAACTATCTCAAATTCCACTTCATCCTTGACAAAAGTCCTACAATCACATTCTTTTCTTTCAGGTTTGCGTTCAACTATCTTTCTGCATGATGGCACATGACTGGAATACTTGTGTCCACATCTGAAACAAATACGGCTTGATCTTGGTATTTTTCTCGCCCATTCTGGTCGATTCATATTTTTTTCACTGGTTTTCTTCATTTACGGTTTCTCCAAGATTTGGTTTCTTGGGCTTTGTCCATTCTTTCTTCTCCAAATTCTTCCTCTAGTAAATCCAATAACTCCTCATCTTCAACTCCTGATTCTATGAGTTCTTTTTCACGATTAATTATATCCTTAATTGAACTTTTCTTTTTTGGTTCTTCATTTGGTTCTTCATTTGGTTCTTCATCATCCTTTGGTGTTTCTTCCTTTGGTTTATCCTCTTTTGATGTATCCTCAAACGGATTTTCTTTTGGTTCCTCATCTGATTTTTCCTCAAACGGATTTTCTTTTGGTATATCTTCTGTTTTATTATCAAATGGGTTTTCATTTGATTCTTCCTCAAATGGATTTACTGGTTCTTCAACAGGTTCTCCAGTTGGGTTTTGGAGTTCTGCATCAAACTCATCTTGAGTCATTGCAATGTCTAAGTGTGATTCATATTCCTCTTTTGTGACAATCTCAAATTCCAATTCAACTTCTGGTTGCTGTTCATCAGAATCTGGGTTTTGGTCAAATCTTAGATCTGGAACATCATTTCCTTGTTCATCAGTAAGATCAGTATAGTTTCTGCCAGTTTCTGGATCTTGGTGCAACAAGTTTGGATCTACTTCTTCCTCGTCTATTCCAGATAAAGTTGGATCATTTGCATCTTCATCAGTTAAACCAGTTCCGATTTCATCTTGTTCAATTGGTTCTTTTTCCTGTGGCACTATGTTGGTTCCACGTATGAATCCTTCTGGTTCAGTTTGCTGAACATCTTCTGGTTTCATAACCATGCCATCTTGCAATGGCTCTCCTTCTTCTTCAAGTGGGTTTGAACCATCTTGAGTTCGTTTCATAAAGTCATCTTCTGAAACGGTTTCATATTCTGGTTTAACGTTAAGTCCTGTATTGTCCATGATTGTATCTGAGTTGTTTTGTAACATATCTGAAGGATTTTCTCCTGTTTCTTCATCCATCTGCAATCTTACTTGATCACTGCTTCCAACTACGTCTTTGTCAAAGTCAGTTGTTGGTTCTTCTTGAAGTGGTGTATCATCTAACTGTGCTTGACCTTTTTGTGGTTGATCTAATTCTGGATTTGGATCTTCGCTTGTTCCACTTGTCAATGGATCTTCTCCGTATATTACATCTTTTTTATCTCCAAATTCTTCTTCCCATTCATATTCCTCATCATCTTCATCCATTGACTCTTTGGATATTTTTCTTTCTTCTTCCTCGTCATCTGGATCTCCTTCACTTGGAACTATTGGTTGTTCATCATCGTCATTTGATCCTATAATCTGATCTTTAGTATTGTCTGGAATTGGGTCACTTCCACCACTCATATTAACCATTGGTTCCTGTACTGGTCTTGCGTGTGGATCTTCTATTGCAGTATTTCCTTCTTCTGGTGTTCTTTCAAGTTCTTGTTTGGAATCAATCAAGTCATTGTATGCACCGTCACTGTCTTTGCTAATTCCACCATCTCCTGTTCCACCCTGAGTAAAGTTGCCTATATGCTTGTTATATTCATCTTCACTTACAGTTTCTAATTCAACATCTTCGTCTACTGTATTTGTAAATCTTCCTTTAGTATTATCTTCTGGTTGTAATGTTGCAATATCTTTAACAGTTGCATTTTTAATAGGTGCTGTTGGTGGTAGTTCCTGTTCCTGTTCTGCATCAACACCAAGTCCATATTCATCTCTGATTGATGGATCAGTGATTTCTGGAACTCCTTCTTGATCAACACCCTGACCAACATATAAATCTGTTGAAGTATTGACTGCATTTGGTGCTAATGGTATTCTTTCAAATGCCTTTAACATATCAAGTTTTTGTTTAGTTGACAAGGTTGATTCATTTGCAATCTGTTTAATCATTTTATCTACAAATACTTCTCCTTCGGGTTTTCTTTGGTCTAATTTTGGTGGAGATGGATTATCTGGTTTTGGTGCATCTATTGTGAATTCATCTTTGACACCTGTTTTTGGTTCACTTATTGGTACAGGTTTCACTGATCCTGCTGTGCTTGGCTCTTTCTCATCTTCTCCATCAACTGGAGCTGGAAGTGCTGGTATTGACGGATCAGTTGGTGGTTCTACTGGTGGTTGTCCATTAGGTGGCATTCCACCCATTCCACCCATTGCTCCTGCTTGTTGTTCTTTTTGCTCATTCTTGGCTTCTTCCCAAACATTGTCATCCAGTTGAATATTCAATTTTTTGTAAAGTTCACGTTTCTCTTTTGCTGAAACTGCTTCTGGATCCAATCCTCTAATATCTTCCATTGTAAGTCGTTTAACAATAGGTGTAAATGTAATCTTGACTTCCATTAAGTCAAATTCTTTGAAACCCCATGATTCAGCAAGTGGCTTGATTAATCTATCTTTCATTACTTCTGAAAGTTCACTTTGGAGATCTATCATTCTTTGATCTAAAACATCTAATGGTGTTTGACCTCCACTGTAACTAAATCCTGATGGATTAGTAATTACATTACTTGCAAAAACTGTTCCTATATCAATATGTGAATCCACATTCTTTCCGTATTCATTGTATTTTCCCTGTGGTTGTATTTGTAATTCTGCACTTTGTACTGGCTTGTCGAAAATCCAAATATATTGGTCAGTATTCTCATCTGCCATTTCAGATTGTATCTGCTCCATTTGTTCCCTAGGCATACCGTTTGCACTTACGACAAGTCTTGGTTTTGCCATCTTCTTCTTTATCTCAATTTCGGCATTTTGAAGAACTGCTTGTGCATCTAACAATGACATTGTATTTCTGTCTGCATTGATTGAATCTCCAGTAATTGGGTCTACTGTTCCTGTTATCGGTCTTGGACTTGCCAATGTATGGAACATTGATTTTCCAAATGCCTGTCTGTCTGGATTGTTAATTGAATGATGAATGAAAAATTGTGGGTCTAATTCTTTGAATACACCGTCTACAATCTGGACTAATTTTAACTCGTTTCCAAATTGATCCCTGAACATTCTGTAAATTGTCTGCATTGGGATCTGCTCAATGTTTCCTATTCTTCCGTCAGGAGTATATTGAAGTTCCATTATGGCAGAACCTGTAATTAATAATGAGTAAATATATTGTGAAAACTTTTTTTCAGCATTTGCTATATCCCACCATTTTTCTATGAACACGTTAAAGTATTCATTGTTGGATTTTATTGATATTTCACTTCCCCTGAATTTTTGGTGCATTACATCTACTGCCGTCTTAACTTGATCCCAATGATGATAATATTCGTATAATCTTTCAAAGTCTACTTCTGGAAACTCACCGACTAACTGCTTACTTGGGCCAACTATTGTTGCGTTTCGCTTACGAACAATACCACCTAAAAGACTGTTAAATGTTTGGAAAATCTTTGGTACTGCCATTATATATCCCTTATAAATGTTATTCGGTATATAGTATTTAAATTAGTTGTTTTAATCTCCAACTGTAAATCCCACCCATGTACCTCGAAAAGATGATCCACCATTTGCTACTGACTTTGTAATAATTGGTCTGATCTTCCATCTTCTGTTTGCATCAAAAATACTAGCAACATTTGTTGCAGTTGTATAAGTTAAAATACCGTTAGCTGCATCTTTTTTAGTTGCAGTGACTAAATCCAGTCTTTTTCCATTTGGCTTTTCAAATTCAAATTGATATGTTGCTCCAACATAATCTGCATGAGTAAAGTCTATTGCAGTTTTAGCACCAGAAGGATCAGAAGGATTTGTTGGTTGTTTGACAGTTATGTCAAAAGCAGTTCCTAAATCCCCTACTTTTACTACAGGTGTAATAGCACTCATACTAAAATGTTGGCTTTTTGATATTTAAACATATTAATTAATTGTCTATTGTACGCCACTTTCATCTGAAACTGTTGGGAGTATTCCTGATTCTCCATCAATTTCAACCAATATTACACTTATATCATCTACAGTTGGCATTATAACTGAATCTCCGTTTATTCCTTGACTTGGAGTAGTTATCAATACAACATCTACAGTGAATTTGACTGCAAAGATTAAACTAGCATCAACCTTGAATGTAATATCATCGACCTTTCTAAGATAAGCATCCACTGTGAATGAACTTGCTGGTCTTAATATTGCATCAACTGTGAATGTCTTTGGAGTTGGCTTTCTAAGGAATGCATCTATCTTGAATGTCTTGTCAGTTGGTTCCACGATAAATGCATCAACTGTGAATGTTTCAGTTTCTGATTTTCTAAGATAAGCATCTACACTAATTGTTACAGCAGTATCGGTATCTCGTAAGAATACATCTATCTTGAATGTCTTATCAACTGATCTTCTTATGAATGAATCAACAGTGAATGTTTCCGTCTTGTCATTTTCAATAATGAATGCATCTACTGATAACGTTGAATAACCAAATTCAGTTAAGAATGAATCTATTGTAAATACCTTGTCAGTTTGCTTCAATAGGTATGAGTCAACCTTGAATGTTGGAGATACAGTTCTTCTTAGGTATGTATCAACTGTAAATTCTTCATCTGTTTGTTTTCTGATGAATGAATCAACAGTGAATGTTTCATCAGATTGTTTCATAATGAATGCATCTACTGAAATTGTTGTGGTTACGGTTCTTCTAATGAATGCATCAACAGTTACTGTTTGTGATTTAGCAGTATCGCGTAGATAAGCATCTACACTAATTGTATGTTGTTTTGCAGATGTTAAGAATGAATCAATTGTAAATGCCTTGTCGGTTTGTTTTCTAATGAATGCATCAATCTTTACAGTTGCTTGTAATGGTTTATACAAGAATGAGTCAATTGTAAATGTCTTTGGTGTTGGTTTTACAAGGAATGCATCTACTGATAACGTTGAATAACCAGCTTCTGTTAGGAATGAGTCGATCTTGAATGTCTTGTCAGTTGTCTTTATGAGGAAGGAATCAACTGTAAATTCATATCTTGTTGGTAATATTGCATCCAATGTGAATGTTTCAGTAAACTCATCGCGTATGAAGGAATCCACAAGTGTAGTTGCAGTAAATTCATCTTGTATGAATCCGTCTACTGATACATTGAATGATTGTATTGCACGTAGATATGAGTCAATAGTAAATGTCTTTGGAGTTGGTTTTCTGACAAATGCATCAACTGTAAATGCAACATCATCAACTTTTCTTATGAATGAGTCAACTGTGAATACCTTGTCAGATTGTGTTCTTATGAATGCATCAACAGTAAATGCTTCCTCAAACTCTTTTCTAACAAATACATCTATTGTAAATGATTTTGCCTTTTCTTTCTCAACAAATGAGTCAACTGTGAAATTGATTGATTGTGTTGCCTGTACGAATGAATCTGTTGTGAATGCCTTGTCAGTTACCTTTCTAATGAATGCATCGACATCTGTTGTGATTGATTTGTTCAATTGTTGTATGAATGAATCAACAGTTGCATTGATTGATTTGGTTTCGCGTAGGAAGGAATCTACTGTAAATGTCTTGTCATTTCTGTCAACTAGGGTTGAGTCAATCTTGAATGCCTCGTTTCTGTTTGCCAATACTGCATCCACAACAAATGTTTCTGTGAATTGTTTGGATAATAATGCATCAACCTTTGCAGTTTGTATGTCAAATCCTTTGAGATAAGAATCTATTGTAAATGCTTTTTCAGTTAATTTTTGAACAAATGCATCTACTGTGAATATCTTGTCATCAACCTTTCTGACAAATGCATCAATATCTATTGTGATTGATTTCTGTTCTTGTGTGAATGCATCCAATACAAATGTAGTTGATCTGTTCAATTCTTGTACGAATGAATCTACTGTAAATGCTTTCTCAGATTGTGTTCTGACAAATGCATCAACAGTAAATATCTTGTCAGTTGCTTTGGACAAGAATACATCAATCTTGAATGTCTTGTCAGTTGCTTTGGACAAGAATGTATCTACTGTGAATATCTTTTCTGTTTCTTTTTCTACAAATGAATCTATTGTGAATACCTTGTCATTTGATGTTCTTAGATATACGTCAATTGTAAATGTCTTGTCAGTTGCTTTTGACAAGAATGTGTCAATCGTGAATGTCTTATCCTTAGATTCTACAAGATATGAGTCAACTGTGAATGTCTTTGGAGTTTGTTTTCTGATGAACGAATCTACCTTGAATGTTTCCTCGAATGTCTCGCGTAGGAATGAGTCAACAAGGAATGATGTTGTTTGTTCTTCCTGTATGAATCCGTCAATTGTGAAGTTGAAAGACTGTTCTTCGCGTAGGTATACATCAATCGTGAATGTCTTATCCTTAGATTCAGATAGGAATGAATCAACTGTGAATGTCTTGTCCTTGGATTTAGATAGGAATGAGTCAACTGTAAATGTTTTTACATTTCTGTCAACTAATATTGAATCTACTTTTACCAATACACCTTTTTCTGTGGAACTGAGAATTGCTTGAATAGTGTGAAGGTGGTTGTTGTCAAATCTGTATGGAACAGGTTCAGTAACTAATGTGGCATTGACACTGAATGTCTCTAATCCAATTAGTAGTATTGTTGAATCAACCTTGAATGTTTCCTCGAATGAATCGCGTACAAATGCATCAATTGTTGTGGTTGTGCTGAACTCATCTTTTATGTATGAATCTACAGTGAAATTGAATGTTTGAGTTTCGCGTACAAATGCATCAACTGTAAATGTCTTGTCAGTTTGTTTTGTAAGGAATGAGTCAATCTTGAATGTTGGAGTTGATCTCTTGATTAGTCTTGCATCTACCTTTGATAGTACACCACTAGCAGTTGAGTTTATGATTGGAATTATATCGTGTAGGTGTGTATTGATATATCTATATGGAACTGGAACTGTAGTGAGTGTTGCATTGATACTGAATGTCTTGTCAGTTGGTTTTACAAGGAATGCATCTACATCTATTGTGTTCTCATATTGTTTTCTCAAATATGAATCGACTGTGAATGTCTCTGTCTTAGTTGCAAGTAGATATGAATCCACTGTAAATGCTTTCTCAGTTACCTTTCTGATAAATGAATCAACAGTGAATGTCTCAGCAAATTCTTTTCTAACAAATGCATCAACAATTAATGATTTTGTCTTTTCTTGCTCAATGAATGCATCAACTGTAACATTGAATGATTGAGTCTCGCGTAGGAATGAATCAATCTTGAATGTTATATTCTGTTCTGTTCTTAGATATGAGTCAACTGTAAATGTCTTTGGAGTTGGTTTTGATAAGAATGAATCTACAACAAATGTTTCAGTTGGAGAGTTTCTTAGATATACATCTACCTTTATCAACACACCACTTGCAGTTGAAGCAAGGATTGGAGTGATGTCACGCAAGTGATTGTCACTGTAAATCATTGGAACTGGTTTGGTTGTGAGTGTTGCGTTAATACTGAATGTCTTGTTGTTTCTGTCAACCAATACTGAATCTGCTGTGAATGTATCAGTCTGTTTGTATATTGCTATTGAATCAACTGTAAATGTCTTTGGTGTGATCTTTCTAATCAATGAGTCAACTGTAAATGTTTCCTCAAATGTATCGCGTAAGAAGGCATCAACTAATGTTGTTGTGGTAAACTCATTCTGTATAAATCCGTCAACTGTGAAATTTAGTGATTGTGTCTCGCGTAAGAAGGCATCTACAACGAATGTCTTTGGAATTGGTTTGACAATGAATGCATCAACAGTAAATGTTTCATCAGATTGTTTGAATAGATATGCATCTATCTTTGCAGTTTGAACATCAAACTTCTTAATGAATGCATCTACAACGAATGTCTTGTCGGTCTGTTTCAACAAATATGAGTCAACTGTTATCGTCTTTGGTGTTGTATTCATAAGGAATGAATCAACTGTGAATGTTGGAGTTGATCTCAAACTCAAGAATGCATCTATCTTAGTTAGTACACCAGAAGCAGTTGAGGCAAGAATTGGAGTGATGTCTCTAAGGTGGTTGTCACTGTAGATCATTGGCACTGGTTTTGTAGTCAATACCACATCAATGGCAAATGTCTTGTCATTTCTTCCAACCAATACTGAATCAACTGAAACTGTTGATGTGTTTCTGTCAACCAATATTGAGTTAATCTTGAATGTCTTTGGAGTTGGTTTTCTGACGAATGAATCTATCTTGAATGTAATGTCATATTCTTTTCTTACATATGAGTCAACTGTGAATGTCTCAGCAAACTCCTTTTGCACGAATGAATCAACAACAAATGATTTGGTTTGCTCTCCCTCAACGAATGCATCAACAGTAAAGTTGAAAGATTGTTGTTCGCGTAGGAATGAATCAACTGCAACAGTTGTATTGAATGTATCGCGTAGGTAAGCATCAATCTTTGCTGTCTGTATGTCAAATCCTTTGATGAATGCATCAATTGTAAATGCCTTTGGAGTCAATTTTCTGACAAATGCATCTATTGATACTGTTGTATCTTTTCTATTGACTAGTATGGAATCTGTCTTTATCTGAACTCCACTTGCAGTTGAATTGACGATTGGAATGATGTCGTGCAAGTGAGTATTGATGTAACGATATGGAACTGGAACAGTTGTTAGTGTGGCATTTATTGTAA
>Ga0233412_10000914_pt1 | contig 16219 bp, 18 predicted proteins | sample Na_anoxic_4_MG_FD_180667 | JGI IMG/M metagenome (GOLD analysis project Ga0233412, IMG submission 180667) | Seawater microbial communities from Saanich Inlet, British Columbia, Canada - Na_anoxic_4_MG | ecosystem: Environmental > Aquatic > Marine > Inlet | place: Canada: British Columbia...
TTTTGTGCGTCTTCAGCCTCAAGTTGTTTTTGTGCTTCTTCAGCCTCAAGTTGTTTTTGTGCTTCTTCAGCCTCAAGTTGTTTTTGTGCTTCTTCAGCCTCAAGTTGTTTTTGTGCTTCTTCAGCCTCAAGTTGTTTTTCATCTTGAACAACATTTGTGTCAACTTTGTTTTTGCATATAACATCCTTACGAATATAGGTAATAATCAATTTTGATTTATTTTCATTTATCCCTTTATATTGAGTATGTGCAATATTATGAGTTTCAATTATTTTATTGAAACATTTTATTTTGTTAATAGCTCTAGTTTTTGTGGGATTATAATTAACATCATTAAATGTTATAACCATTTGTTTGAAACTATTTAATGCATTATCAGGTAACGATAATAACCAAACATATTCATCACCATGAATGTCCATTTTTAAGAATACATTATCATATTGTTGAATAATTTCACGAAGATCACTGGTATTACTTTTATTAAGGTCTTTATCTAAAATATATCCAACATTTTTTTTAATAATATTAGTATTATCAGGATAATTGATAATATTATTGGGTATATTAATATCATAAAGTATACCCTTATTAATATCCATATTTTTCATAAGTACCTTACTAAATATTTGATTTTGCGATATACCAGCTAAAATATAGCAATCATATTTTGGTTCATCTACAATAATAATACTATCAGTTATATGGCCTACGCGCAACTTGTTATAACCTGGAGTAATTTCAAAATACTTAGGTAATTGTGTTTTTAGATTTGTAGCCATATTTTTATTCTATAAAAATATTTATTTTTCACGAAAATAACGTTATTAAATTATTGGTAAATAATGCTAATTCAATTGGTTCTTCGTGAATATTGTGAAATATAGTAATATATTTACAAATATATGGCATAATATTATATTTTTCAGATTCATTCAATAAATTAGTAATTTTTACAAATAAAAAATAACTATCTAAAATATCCATAACAGAATAACCACTATCATGTAAATCATATAATATTTTAATAGCTTGTGTTAGATTTTGTTCTTTTAATAACATAGTATATTTTTCTAAAGTATAAAAACTAATATTAGTACAAATATTAATAGCTGTTTCATATGTGATTTTTTCATTAAGTAATTTAAATTTTTCCATATAATTGATTAAAACCTTTACAGAATTGTTACATATATTTAATATAAATTCTTCAGCCTCAGGTTCAATTTCAATATCTTCAGACTTTTTAATATTACGTATAACAGAAACAATATCATGCCTAGATAAATTTTTCAATTTAAGAATAATAATTCTGGATTGAATACTTTCAATCACTTTTTGAATATTAGTACATGAACAAATAAATTGAACATTATGGCTATATTTATCTATACAATTACGAAATACTTGTTGACTTTGTTCATTAATAATATCAATATCATCTAGAATAATAATTTTTTTTTTATCTTTTATAGAAGAACGTGTTTGACAAAAAGTTTTAACATCAGTTCTATAGTAGTTAATTCCTTGTTCTTTCAAACTATTAATATACATAACATTATCCTTATAATTTTTGTATTCATAAGAATTATAATATTCACGAATAATAGCATTTAATAATGATGTTTTTCCTGATCCTGATTCTCCAACCAATAATAAATTAAGTGTATTTGTATTTATTAACGTATATAATATTTCTTGGAGTTCAGTTTCTAATTCAAAATCATCAAATCGTTGAGGCTGAAATTTATTAACAAATAATTGATGGTACATATTTATATTTATTATATTCGTTAATAACTATTTAAGTTTATCTTTTAAAAGAATAATAATGACAAAATCTTTATATGAAATTCTAAATGTCACAGAAAAATCAAGTCAGGATGAAATTAAAAAGTCATATAGACAGCTATCATTAAAATACCATCCCGATAAAAATCCTGGAAATCCTGAAGTGGTTGGTAAATTTCAGGAAATAAGTGAAGCTTATGAAACCTTAGGTAATGAGGAAAAACGGCAACAATATGATATGATGCAAAAAAATCCATTTGCCCGTATGAATTCTAATATGGGAAGTAATAATATGTCAGGTGGTGTTCATCATGTAAATGTAGAAGACTTATTTAATAATTTTTTTAATATGGGTGGTATGGGTGGAGGATTTCCAGGAATGCCTGGTATGCATGGAATGCCGGGAATGGGAGAAGGTACTTTTCCAGGGGGTCCTCAAGTTCATGTATTTCGCAATGGAATGCCAGTTAATATAAATAGAGCAATGCAAAAACCAACACCGATTATAAAAACTATTACAATAAATATGGAACAAGTAATGGTAGGTGCAAATGTTCCTGTTGAAATTGAACGTTGGAGTATGGAGGAAGGAAGTAAAAAATTTGAAAAAGAAACAATATATGTAAATATTCCAAAAGGAGTAGATGATAATGAAATAATTATTATGCGAGAGAAAGGTAATATCATAAGTGAAACATGTAAGGGCGATATTAAACTATTTGTAAAAATTGAAAATAATACAGAATTTAAAAGAAATGGGTTGGATATAATTTTAGAAAAAAAAGTAAGTTTAAAGGATGCGTTATGTGGATTTCACATAGAGATAAAGCACATTAATGGTAAAAAATACACTATTAATAATAATCCTGGTTCTATAGTGACACCAGATTATTTTAAATCAATACCAAATATGGGTCTTACCCGTGGTGACCACACTGGTAATTTAGTTATAACTTTTCATGTTATTTTTCCCGAAACTTTAAACACTGATCAAATTAATAAATTAAAAAATATTTTATAAAATTAGGAAAATAAGAATATAAAGATAATCAAATGTATTTATTTAGGTGGGTCAGAGATCATAAATTGATACGACTAAGCACCTAATAAGCTCCCATGGCTTAGTGGTTAAAGCGTGCGCTTAGTAAGCGTAAGATCGCGAGTTCAATCCTCGCTGGGAGCTTTCATGGAATATATATTCAATTGTAATTGAATATATATAGACAATGATGATGTTTCTTTCTTATTGATAATGCTAGTAAAAATAAATGAAATAAATATACACACATGATATATAATATATATAAAGATGGGTAGATGTTATTGTGGCGACATTGAAGGTAAATTTTGGTTTGGTGTTCAAGATAGTAATGATGTTGAAAATTTGGTAACAATGGAGTCTTGTATATGTTATAGTTGGAAAGTATGTAATTGTGTAGCCGAGATTGATGACGACACTTATTGCTGTGAATGTTATGAAGATAAAGATGCTCACATAGCCGATGCGAAAGAGAATGATGAATACGAAGATGAATGTTTGTATTATGAAGAACAATCAGAAAGTTATTCGTTAGATAAAATAACCCACTATGAAGAATTAATAGGAGAGATGATTAAATTAAAATCCCAAATACCTGACGAAATTATAGAAAGTTTCAATAAAATAGAACAAAATGATAAAATATTAAATGCTTTTACCGGAGTATTTAATGATACTCATAAACTAGTATATACTATAAAATATCAAGATACGGAATCTAAAAATGAAGAACAACAAAAGCTATCAATTCTTGTAGCTAGATACACATTAGGTTATCAAATAGAGTATTGTTTACGAAATACAGAGTCATGTAACATTATTTGTGAAAACTATTAAATGTTTCTTCTTCATATTCATGATAATTTTGTGTTAAATAGGTCAAAAAATAGGATAGATAGGATAATTAGGTTTATTATGATTATTTCTACCTATATTTTTGTTGGAAGTATTATCTTTTCCTAAAGAATTGTAAAACTCACCACAGGGTTGGTTGGGACTACAAATAACAGCATGTTTATTTTTTGCTCTACGAACTGCAATACTTTGTCCTCCAATACCACTATTTCCGGGGCTATATTTATTGTAGCTATAATTACTTGCATTAGAATTAGAATTTCCCCCGGGATTAAATTTAGTACTTCTACGGGCACCTACATTACCATTTTTCTTGTATAAAAATCCATCTTTGCCATATGAAAAAGCGCCTCCTCCACCTCCAACACCTAATTTATAAATTTTTTGTTGATTAGACATATACAATAATAAAATATTAAATTCATATAAAAATACGAAAATATATATTTGAAAAATCAATTTCAAATATATTTGAAAGAATGCTCCCAGTGAGATTTGAACTCACGATCTTACGCTTACAAGGCGTACGCTTTACCCCTAAGCTATAGGAGCATTTATCTTATAGAAAAAATCCTGTACATACTTCTAAATTAAGAAATTCTCTTGGTTGGAATTTCTGAAGATACAAGATAAATAGAGTTTTCGGTGATGATAATATATTCAGTATTACTTTTATAAAACTTCGCAATAGGGCTGGTATATTCATCTTCACTTTTGACCAAAAGTTTTTCTCCAGATTCTTTTACCCCAACTAGAGCCTTTTTATCTAAAGAGGAAGTCCAGTAGTCAAGCATAATAGGTTTATCTTCAACAATAGATAATTTGGATGCATGTTTTAAAGTAACCTCGCTAGGTAATTTATAGCTAGATTCTCCTTCGGTAGTTTGTGGTTGGTTTTGTTCGGACATTTATATTATAAACAATAGTTATAGTCTTTATATTATTAAAATCAATAATGTTTAAAAAATCTATCTTTTATATATATAATGAGTGATACATATTCATTGAAATGTAGTAAAACATATGAATCCGAATTATCTGCAAGTAGTAAAGATATAAATAACAAATATATCCAAGTTGTAATTGAATATTTTCAAAGTATAATTAAACAAAAAATTACTATGGTTAACCATAATCAATTTCAATTTATTTAATTACGAGGTCTAGATACAATAACTCATGTATTTAATTATATGTTAATATCTACCAGAAATTTGGACGCAAGTTATTATCATTCCATAAAGGCAGTTTACCTTTATATAGAATTTATTTCCCAAATATCTGATAATAAAAATTCATTTTTACAATTAACCTCAAAAGAAGCGGTTCTTTATGTATATAAAAAAACCATATTTTTGTTAGATAAAAGCCTTGAACATAAAAAAGAAGAGTCTGAATTGATAAGTTATACACAATTACAAATAGATGTTTATAAAAAAGTTGCAATGGATATTATAGTTGATGTACCTCTAAATGAGCTATATATAACACACGATAATGTAACAACGTTAAAAAAAAATATGACAAATATTCAAAATATGAAATTAACAAAGAATGAATGGAATAATTACTTTACATACTTACCATAATATGTTTAACACGATTCTTTTTTTTTTTAGGCTTATTATTTATTTCATCTGTTTCAATAAGCTTGACTCCAATATATTTGAATTCATCTATTAATATATTTTTTAGAAATTCATAAATAGTAATAAGTAGTGATTCCTGGCATTTACCAACAATTAACACACTTCCAGTACGGAAAATCATAAATGATACATTAATAATAGAATCCATAGTTTTTATTTGTTGCGAAGATAGCTGGACGCCAGTTTGTATCTCATCTTTTGGATTGTAATAAAATTTGCATTGTATACCAGGATAAGAACATGGATCATATATACATTGCAAATTATATTTTGTTTTTAAAATATCAAACAAAGTTTCTCTATTAATATAGAATCCACAATTAAAGTTTGAGTTTATAAGAACTGTTTCGGTTGAGTCTGGTTTATATTCTAATTTTTTAGATATATGCGGTTGTAAGATTGCAATAATCATATTTAATATATCATTAAACGATTCATCAGATTGAATTCCAGGAATTTCTAATTTACCAGTATTAAAGACTTTAACATGAAATTCTTTAAATTTTTGCTTATATTTAATACGTATAATTACAACAAAGCAATTATAAAATGCACTTTTCTTCTTGCATCTATAACTAGTTAAATCCTTTTGAGATATACCAATACTCACCTTTCTAATATCTTTGAATTTAATACGACCATTAGGATTATTAATATTTGTAATAATATTTTCTTCAACACATAGTTCATTTTTTAATTTTTCTTGAATAAAATCTAGTTCTTCAATAGTAAGCGAATTAAACTTCATTTGTTTTTTTACGACACCACAAATAGGATTACCATACGAAATTACAGGTATATCCCAGAAAATATTCTTTAAATCAATTGTTGTATTTAAATAAGATATATTCGTTTTGGTAGATATATAAATATCGGAAGCTTTAGGACATAATTCATTTACTATATTGGCACTAATAATATTTGCATTATTTATAATATTTTCATCAGAATTATTATTATCATCTATTTCTTCCATCTGATTTCCATTCATAAAATCCTCCCATTCCTCATCAATATTGAAAGACATGTTATATACCAACCTTATTATATCTTTAACTTCTTTAAATTAATTTTATTTCAATTATTTTAATATTTACCAATATAAATGCTAGCGGTCCAATACACATCCGGAAAAAGTAAAAGTATTCCTATTCCAACTAGTAACATTAAAAAAATAGAAGATATTAATGAACCAAATTATATATGCGATTTATTTGATCCTACAAAAGCATCCCCTCCCAATGATTTCTTACGTAAACTACAAGTAAGAATGGGAACATTTGGTCAGTCAATGTCTCCTAATACGGATTTTAATCGTACTAATGCATAGGTTACATAATTCTTATAATCCGGATTGTGGACAATATTTTCAATAATGTTTAATATACTAGCATTTAATAAGGATTTGTTCTCACGAATAATATAATTTAAAAAATCATTAATTATATTTTTTTTATCAATATTATATGTTGTACTAATATTACTTATATGGTCTATTAATGATGGTATAGATTTATTACTAATTATCGTATGTAATAAATTATTCCAAACGTTATTATCTATTATTTTGTAGTTAGAATCTAAGATATCTTGATTAGATTGCATAAAATTTATCATACTACGTATATCGGATTTATATAATTTTTGAACACATGAAATAATATCATTGCCAATATTTAAATTCTCACTAGTTGCTATTTTTTGTAAAAAATTAATTATATTTTCTTCTGGTAATTGATTAAATCGTAGTTTTAGAAATTCATTTTGTAAACCATCGTCAATTTTGCTAATATAATTACAAATTAGACAGAATCGTACATTATCTGGATAACTTTGTAATAGATATCGGAGAGCTTGTTGTGCATTTTTCGTCATATAATCAACTTCATCTAATATTACAAATTTAATTCCTTCATTGAATAAAGGTTTAGTAGTAACAAATGAATTTATTTGGTTACGAATAATATCTATTCCACGTTCATCCGATGCATTTAAATGGATCATTAATCCGCTATCTATATTATTAATTTTTTTCTGATACGCGTTAACCAAATTAATTATAGTTGTTGTTTTTCCAGTTCCCGGAGGTCCATAAAATAATAAATTAGGAAAATAAGATGTTTCAATAATATTTAATAGTATTTTTTTATTAGTACTTCCTAATACAATATCATCAAATTTAGTTGGTCTATGTTTTTCTACAAATGGACAATATGTATTATTCATATAAATAATTAATATTAGTAATTTTAAATCTGTTTGGTTTAAACTTAATAAAATAATTGAAATCATATTTATATAGATGATACAATCAGATATAAATATGTCTTCAGCTTATTTAGAAATTATAATTGGTCCTATGTTTTCTGGTAAAACCAGTAAACTTTTAGAGATTTATAAGCAATGTAAATTTTGTAATATACCAGTTTCTGTAATTAATCATTCATCAGATATACGATATCATGAAACTATGTTGAGTAGTCATGATAAACAGATGATTCCTTGTATTCAATCTAATTTAATAAATGATATTTGGAGTTTACCTAGAGATGAAAATGATATATTATTTTCACACGATGCTTATAAACAAGTCCGTAATTCAGAAGTTATTTTAATAAATGAAGCACAATTCTTTAATGACTTATATGATGCGGTTATTTCTATGTTAAAAAATGGTAAAAAGGTATATATTTCTGGATTAGATGGGGATTTTCAACAAAATGTATTTGGTGATATATTTAAATTAATTCCTCATTGTGATAAAATTATAAAATTAACTAGTTTATGTAGTATATGCAAAAATGGGAATATTGGAATATTTTCAATGAGAATATCAAAAGAAACTGAACAACGTGTAATAGGTTCAGATAATTATCTTCCTGTATGCCGCGCTTGTTATAATTCTAACAATAAAGGATAGATTAGATAAAGTATTTATATAAACAATTTAAATTGGATTAGTTATATTAATAAAATGAGTGATAGTAATGACAATGTTCCTATTGTAAAAGCGAAACGAGGAAGAAAGCCTAAACCTAAACCTCCGTTAGATGCGATTGATAATAATCAAAATACTATCATTTCTACAGATGCATCAATTTTACATGATAATACAGAGAATGGTACCAATGATGTCGTTGGAGACATTGATAAACCGCTACCTAAAAAACGTGGTAGGAAACCTAAGGGAGGCAAAATAATCCAACCAGTTGTTTTAAATACTGAAAACAAGGAAGAAGAAAAAATTAGTGTTATATTACATTTAAAGTGTTCATTAAAAGATCTGGACATTCATCAAGACAATGATTTAGCTCCTTATAATTTTTCTTCTGATATTGCATTTGAACCAATTATTACAAATAATACTAATAATTTTATTGATAATACATATATAGAAAATACAAATAATTCTGACGATGCTACGTCTGTTGAAAACACTAGTAATATACCTGAAACAAAGGAGATTTGGAAAAAATTAAAACAATTAGAACAAAATTTATATATGAACGATATTACAGATAAAAAATCGGCATGTTTTTGGTGTACATATGAATTTGATAATCCACCTATATATATACCAAAATTCTTTCTAAAAGAGTCGTATCATGTATATGGGTGCTTTTGTAGCCCCGAATGTAGCACTGCATATTTAATGGAAGAAAGTATTGATAGCTCTACCAAGTTTGAACGTTATCATTTATTAAATCATATTTATGCCAAAATATATAATTATACCAAAAATATAAAACCTGCTCCAAATCCATATTATATGTTAGATAAATATTATGGTAATCTTTCTATTCAGGAATATAGAGCATTGTTGAGTAATGAACGTTTGTTTTTAATAGTTGATAAACCATTAACAAGAGTTATGCCTGAATTACATCAAGATAACGAAGATCATATTATTAATAACAAAATTATTCCTTCACATATCCAAGGAATTAAAAAGAGGATACAGCGAAAAACAACAACAAAGAATAATATCATTAATGAAAATTTTGGGTTGTTGGGAGATTCGTAAAATTACTATAATATATGAAAAATAATATTAAAATAATATTTTACTATTATTTATTATGTTCAAGTGTATTCAAAAATGTTGTATTACAATGCCTAATAATATTATCAGAAAAATTAACCATTATAATTCATTTAACCATAAATTTAATTTATTTGATGTCTCGTTGCGAGATGGAATGCAAGGCTTATCAACGAAAGAACAACAAAAATATACAACTGATGCAAAATTTGAGTTATATAAAAAAATTATTAATATACATCATGTAAAAGATATTGAAATTGGATCATTAGTAAATCCAAATATAATGCCTATCATGAATGATACTTTGAAATTACACGATAAAATAATACGTTACAATGAATTATACCATATTTCTGATATAAATCCTTATGTATTAGTAGGTAATAAAAAATATTTTACAAAGGCTTTTAATAGCGGTGTTCGCAATTTTTCTTTTCTCTCTTCAATCTCAAACGAGTTTCAAAAGAAAAATTGTCGTAAAACAATTGAAGATACCAAAAACGAGCTTGAAGATATATTTACTTTTTTAAGTTCTACTAATATTGATAATTATCATACTAAAATATATATTTCTTGTGTCAATGAATGTCCTGTAAGTGGAAATAGAATATCATTAGCGACTATTACTAGAGAGATAGTGTGGTATTTAAATAATTTTCCTAATACTAAGATATGTATATCAGACACATGTGCTTCTCTCACATTTTATGATTATGAGCATATTATAAGTCAAATATTATTTTTATATAGTACCGATATTGAAAACTTATCATTACATTTACATGTTAATCATAATAATATTGATAATGTAAATGAAATATTATTGTTTTCAAGAAGAATGAAAATCAGATCTATTGATGTATCTATATTAAATACAGGAGGTTGTAATATAACGCTCACTGAAGACAAAATTTTTTCTAATTTACACTATAAAGATATATACAAATTATTTACTAGAGGGTAATACACATATTGTTTAGGTTTTACAAGACAATATATGTTTATTCTAATTTTACTGGTTCTGGAAGTTCTACTGATCCTAATTTATTTCGTAATTCCTTATAAATTTGTTGATTTACGGACATTGTTGGTGCCTTTTTTTCAGTAACTCCTAGATAATCTCTTATACATTTCATTGTATCGTATTCATGTATGATTAATTTCTCTCTTGCTATATCTTTTGTATAATCTGTTTGTCTCATTATTATTTCTATTTTTTCTTCTAGTTCGGTTGTATCAACTATTGATATTTTATCATCTTTGTTCATTTAATTTATAATTCGTTAATAAAATATTATATATTAACGAATTCGCTAAAATCATTTAATAAATGATATAAATATACATTTTATTTATATATAGTTATGAATTTGGATAATAGTAGTATTAATAAGGATATCATTCCACTAGATACTTTTTTGCAAAAAATGTCATCTCAATTATATGATGGAATAAATGAAATGTTAGGCAGTTTTATGAATAATTATGCTGTTTATCAAAAAACACATAATCATGTTATGAAATTGATGCCAAAAAAAAATAATGATATACAAGTTAAAAATAAAAATAAGATTATAAAAGCATTGATAAAAAAAATTGAATGTATGGATTCCAAAATTAACATTTTAAAAACAAAAAATAAAAAAAATTATAATCATCTACAGGGAGATAATAAAGATGAAATTATAAACTCATTGTTAAAAAAAGTTGAACGGATGGATTCTGAAATTAACATTTTAAATGAAAGAATAAAAAAATATACTAATGAAAATATGTCACTTAAAATAATTGAGCCTTGTGTTAATTTAAATGTCTCAACTACACCAGTTGAAAATGTATATAGTAAAATTGCTCCTGATGATGAAGGGAATATATGTATTTCTCATCAAGATGATCCTCAAGAGGATGAGGATGAGGATGAGGATGAGGATGAAATTGAGTGTGAATTATGTGAAGAAAAAATCACAAACGACAATTTTATTGAATTAAATAGAGGAAATGAACAAGTTAAAGAAACATTTCTATTATGCGTTAATTGTTTTCAAGATAAAGCAGATTATTTGCGTAATGAAAATTGGAATGTTGATGATTATTTAGAAGAGGAAGAGGAAGAGGAAGAGGAAGAGGAGTGCCGCATGGAGCGTTGTGCTGAAGCAAAGGCAATAGCAGAAATGGCAAAGAAGGAAGAGGAAGAGGAAGATAATGTATATTACCAAGAATATAAATGTTGTAAATGTAATTTTAAGACGAGAAACGAAGATCCAGATTGTTCTAAATGTAAAAAGTCTGGTTGTATGTATGCAGTAACTGAAGAAAAAGAAGAAAATAGTGGTCCTACATTTTCACCATTAACTTCACAACAATTATGTGAAAAAGAATCTGGAACATCTTCTGGTGTAAAAATAGATGACGCAGAGAACGAACAGGACAAAGAGGAAGAGGAAGAGGAAGAAGAAGAAGATAAAAATGCATTTGAATGTGATGATTGTAATTATAAAGGCACTAATTGTTATGAACAAATTGGATTAACTAAAGAAGAAAGTATTGTTTATATGGATTTGGGTGAACCAGACCGATGCGAAGATTGCTTTGAAAAGTGGAAGAATACAAGTGATGCCACTGATTATTTGAAACAAACTGAGCAGGAAGAGGAAGAGGAAGAGGAAGAGGAAGAGGAAGAGGAGGAGGAAGTTTTTGAAATTGAAATTGATGATATTACTTACTATGCAACAGATGAAGATAATGGACCTATTTATAAAGTTGATGATGATGGAGAACCAGGTGATCAAATTGGCGAATTAAAAGACGGAGAACCTATTTTTTATGGAGATACAGGGCCTACTGAATAAAAATATTATACATGAATTACACCATATTCATATTCATTCACAAGATATTCAGATATAAACATATTACGTTCTAAAGGTGTTAATATACCCCATAAAAAACGAATTTTACTTATTGTTGTAGTTAAATTATGCGAAGTTGAGAAATAACGCCATACAAATGTATTCAATTCTTCATTAGTTTTATTAGATAAAGCATATAGACGTTTAAATTTTGCATATAATAATGAATTAACATTATTGTCATTTGAATCATTAATTATAACACTATTTGATATATCATATGTATAAAAATATATCAAATCGTGCATTAGGATTACATCATTGAAATCATAACTATAGTAATCTTGTAATTGATCATATGTATTTACATATGTTTTAATATCATTTAATAGTACATTTTTTTGAAGTTGGTATGTGTAAGGTATTATATGATAGTGAATAATTTCTCTAGGAATTCTTTTTAAATTCATAATTATTATACCCCGTTATAATAATTTTATAGATATAATATAATAGAACAAATGAATATCTCTATATGTCCACCTGCATTAATTTATATTGCATTTTCATTAACTCAAATTGTTATTGATATTTCACAAGGATTGTATAATACTGCTTTTGTAAAATTTATTGTCATGAGTATTATTGGATTTTTATTAAATGTATTATGTCAAGGGAATTTAGGTATAATCGCATGGATTTTGGTATTTATTCCTTTTGCTTTGATGGCTGTTATTACTGCTATATTATTATATACGTTTGGACTAAATGAAACTACTGGAACAACACCAACGCCTGTAGAACCTTCTCCACCTCCTCCAACTATTGATGAATCCTGTATTATTATCCCCCCCTCACTTCCTGTGAAACATGGAATGTCTTCAGAAGGTGAAATCTTCTGTCAACAGGATCAAGAATAACTTTCCATATTCTCTTATAAAACAATTTAAACATTTTAAGAAACAAATATGTATATATGTATTGGTTTCTTACAGGTATAATTAATGAATTAATTGCTGTTTGCAGCGAAGGTCTATTTATTGTAATGGATGCTTATAGTTATTGTCAAATACAATACAATAAGGCATATAATTATGTTTATCCAATTTTCATGGATAATGAAGTTGTTCAGATTGTTACATCTTTCACTCAAGATGAAAATAAAATAGAGTTTGTAAAAGATGGAAATATCGTGCATACTAGTACACGTGAAAAATCAAATGAATATACAGAAGAGTTTGATTTTTGTGTAGATACAACCGATATTATTCATCAGGTTGTTCATAAAAATATTCCTAAAAATTTTGAATCTTATCAACATTCTAATGTCAGATTTATTTTAACTGAGTTTCAATTTAGAGGTGATTCGTTGAAAATTAATTTTACTACAAATAATTACAATTATGCTGTTGTTGATAGAGTTATTGACCATAATTTTTTACTTTATTTTATTAGAAAACACTATTTTGAAGAGTTTTTTGCTGCTTTTTCTATTGGATTAGATAGTATTATTGATAACTATACATTGAAAATTATTGATAATAATGTTAATATTATTGAGATGAAACCTCATGAATCTTTGATTTTTTCTAAAGATACGTATGAAATTACGTGTTCTAATAACAAAAAAGATATGTAATTCATTCAAAACAACAATATAAAAAATAATATAAAAAAATAAACTATAACTATTTAAATGGTAACTCCCCATTCTGCGTTGGCAACAAGAATGGATAACGAGTTTCATGCTCTTACTGACAAATGGTGTTTATGGGCACATTTACCCCATGACACTGATTGGAGTATTGACAGCTATAAGAATATTTATACTGTGAATAGCGTAGAAGAAACTATTGCTGTTATTGAAACATTACCTGACATATTAGTCAAAAATTGTATGTTGTTTCTGATGCGTGAGGGCATCAAACCTATCTGGGAAGACCCTAGAAATCGTAATGGTGGTTGTTTTTCTTATAAGGTTTCAAATAAACATGTTTATAATGTATGGAAAGAATTAAGTTACGTTCTTACTGGTGGGTCTATCAGTAATCAAGAATCTTTTGTTGCCAACGTAACAGGGATTACCATATCACCAAAAAAAAATTTTTGTATTATAAAAATATGGATGTCTACATGTGAAAATCAAAATCCAGCTATTATTACTAATGAAATTGACAATCTACCAAGTCACGGATCTATTTTTAAAAAACACGTGCCAGAATATTAATTTGTATATAACCTATAAACTATAAACCATAATATATTTTGTATATTATGATTTTATTTTCTATTTATTCGTATTATTTCAACTAATCAATGTTGATTCAGTTACACTAATTATCCAGTCTCCGCCTCTTGTTACGCTATTTGCGGTAACTAATGTCATTGTAAAAATAACACTTGTTTGGGACCCGCTTGTTGTAAATGTATCTGTTACACCACCAACCATACGAGTTGTAGTATTTTGGAGTATTGCTGCATTAGTTGCATCAAATACAACTAATTGAGAAGTAGGTGTACCATCACTAGAAACATAAGCAGTTGTTGTTCCTGGATCACTACCTGTTGCGGTTGCATTAATATACCAATTTACTGAATATGTTGTACTTGCTTTAAGTGTAAATGTTCCTGATGTTGTGGTTACACTATTACCTGATGATGCAGTAATACTTTTATTATCTGTTTGTGTAGATGAAGCTCCAGTAGCACCAGTTGATAAGAATCCAGTAGCAATACTTGATATTCTTTCATTAACTTTGTAAATGATAAAGTTGCCAGCTAAAAATGGTGGACCTGATGTTTCAATTAAACTATTAGTATATATTTCTACTCCATTTTTATACATTATCACTCCTAATTTTGTAACATTAATACTAAATTGATCTGGTGTGCCACTAGTAGCATATGTACCAAGAGTAGTTCCTTCAGTATCATTATATACAGGATATACATCAGTTGCTTTAAATCTTAGACCATATCTTATTACACTATCATCATTTAAAGAACATGTTGTTGGGTTTGTATCATCTCCAGCAATAGCATTTTTCGTAAATGACAAAAATGCTCCATCTTTTGCTAAGAATCCACCTTCACCAATGAATGCTGTGCTTATCGTTGTACTACTTCCACCTGTTTTTTCTATAGAATTTGCATCAATAGCTAAGTTACTAGCATCGGACACCCCTTCTAATCCAAACAAACCAGGTCCATTCTGTCCAGTATGTCCAGTTGTACCAGTAATACCAGTGATTCCTGTAATTCCCGTAATACCAGTAGGACCGGTAGGACCACGAACACCAGTTGGTCCAGTAATACCAGTGATACCAGTAATACCAGTGATACCAGTAATACCAGTTATACCAGTAATTCCAGTGATACCAGTTGGTCCAGTAATACCAGTAATACCAGTAATACCAGTAATACCAGTAGCTCCTGTATGTCCAGTAGGTCCAGTGATACCTGTAATACCAGTTATACCAGTGATACCAGTTATACCAGTAATACCAGTGATACCAGTTATACCAGTAGCTCCTGTAGGTCCTGTATGTCCAGTTATACCTGTAATACCAGTGATACCAGTAATACCAGTGATACCAGTTATACCAGTAATACCCGTAGTACCAGTAATACCAGTGATACCAGTGATACCTGTAGGTCCAGTAATTCCAGTGATACCAGTTGGTCCTGTTTCACCTTTGTCACCCGTATGTCCAGTAATACCAGTGATACCAGTGATACCAGTTATACCAGTAATACCTGTAATACCAGTAATACCAGTTATACCTGTAGGTCCAGTAATTCCAGTGATACCAGTTGGTCCTGTTTCACCTTTGTCACCCGTATGTCCAGTAATACCAGTAATACCTGTAATACCAGTAATACCAGTAATACCAGTAATACCAGTTATACCAGTGATACCTGTAGGTCCTGTAATTCCAGTGATACCAGTTGGTCCTGTTTCACCTTTGTCACCCGTATGTCCAGTAATACC
>Ga0233412_10000916_pt1 | contig 16208 bp, 20 predicted proteins | sample Na_anoxic_4_MG_FD_180667 | JGI IMG/M metagenome (GOLD analysis project Ga0233412, IMG submission 180667) | Seawater microbial communities from Saanich Inlet, British Columbia, Canada - Na_anoxic_4_MG | ecosystem: Environmental > Aquatic > Marine > Inlet | place: Canada: British Columbia...
TTCTTTTTTTTGGGCATAAAGAAATCCATTTTAAATATATAATACTATCCTCGATTATATATTTAAATGTTAAAAGGGGTAAAAACATTAATTAATTCAAGATTTGGAGTCTTTGTAAATTTTGTGCTCCATTAGTCCCAGCTCTACTTGTTCTTCCACGCTTTTTATTGACACGTATTTTATTATTCGACTTGGTAATATTATGACTTTCAAAATTACGTTTTACAATATTATATTTTGCACGCGTAGTAAATGAATGCACATCTATATATTCGCCACTGAATGTATACTGTAAATCCTTTATGGTATGATAATATTCATAGCTATCATCTTGTTCGATACACGCCAACTCATCTCGGTTAATTGTTTTTAAAAACCCATCCGCAAATTGTAATATATTACGATTACCTATCTTGAAAAAATTGTCTCTATCAATATGTAATTTCGCGTTTATAACGCGTTTTTGGATAACGTTATCCTCTCCGCCCCAAGCCCAAAAATTCGGAAACCCACCAGTTGTTTCAAAATCACTTCCGATAATCGAAAAAATGCCACCTAATGCAAAATTGAATCCATAGAAATGTTTTACTACACCAGATACGGTTTTATAATCAAGCAGATTTTTTTTATACGGTAGCGTATCCACATCGTGAAATACAAATGTAATATTTTTATAAGATTCTGGATACTTGTCTTGGATTGCTAAAAAACCTATATTTTTCATTGCTCCTCGATTAAAAGAACGATTGTCTTTTTGATGAACAAAAAATACCTCATATTTTGAGTGATTATAATCTTCCATTAAATATTTGATTTGACGCTCGAAAAAATGCTTGTGCTCTTCCCGATCCCTATAAGGGATTATAAATACTAATTCAGGGACATCTTCTCGTTGAGATTCCATATTGTTTATTATATAGATTATTAATTCTGATATTTTACCAATATACATGCAGGAATCAATTTATCTTTAAAACTATCCAATTTCTTATAACACTTATTGATTGTCACTTCGCTAATTTCGCTAATTCGACTCACATCTTTCTTGGAAATGTTTAGATAACATAATTGCCCAATGAAATACACTATTCCAGCAGCAATCGAATGCGGTGTATTTTCCGGAATCAAGTTTTTCTTTTGTATATTAAGTGCGACAAAAATGCTTAACTTGGTCAGCTCCTTATTAATATTTAATCTACTGCAATATCTCTCAATAAACGACTCTGGATTGGTTTTCCCGAGATTCGTTTTATCCGAATTGATAAAAGTATGTTCCAATTCATTGATGATTGAAATTGCGTTTTTACATCCCTTTGTTGCGCTCGTATTATCAAGTGTAAATATAGTCGCAATTTCCTTGGCGGTCCTCGGACAATCATGTGTTCTACAAGAAATATAAATGGATGCCGCGATAATACCGTCTCGATTTAGACCGCGAAAGGTCTTGTGCTCCGATATCTTCTTATGAAATCGCAACGCTTCATCAATAATAATTTGAGGAATACCGGAATTTTTCGCAATAACAGTAATTCGCTGGAACTCGTCATAATGAGCCTTTTCCTTATAGGGCATTGATTGCCACTCTGTATATCGACGAATTTTCCGCATTTCATAGGACGATGAACCACCACACATGACTTTGCAGCCATACGACGATTGTACCAATAACGGATTCACTGGCATACCACATCTGGTCGGATCACTACTATTATTATCATCTCCACCATAATACCTCCATTCGGCACTCTGATCTATTATGTCTTTATAAATAATACTGCATTTTGTATTTGTACATGTAAGAAATCCATCATCCGTTATACATACAGATGATTCGCATACATCGCATTGCTCGCGTTGACCACATGTACGATATACACACTCAATCGGCGCATCATCCTTTAATTTAAAGGCTGACTCCAATTTTCTCCATGCATCCTTATTATTTTTATTATCTCGCTTCTTTTTAGTTATTCTAGCGTTTTCACTCATTGGCTTATTTACTATATTAAAATGTATTTAAATTCAATTTTATTTAATATGTTAAGATTATAATGGGATCAGGCGTTTCGACCGTAAGTGAAACAAAAGCACGCGAAAAAGATATTGACCGCATCGCAACCGATTATATATTAAGCATGAATTTTCAGGATATGGAGAACATGACAACTGAATCCGGATGTGATAAAATGGTTCTTATTGTGGAAGGTATTTTGAAAAAAAATACCACTGAAGTAGATCTCAGCTCTTTGGATAAATCGACTGGTGGGCTTTTCAGTTTAGCCGCACCACCAAGCGGAAAAGAATCTATATTTGTATTCCCAAAAGACGAAGACATTCAGAAAAAGACGGATGTTTCTGATCCGAAAACAAAACTCAACATGTGTCGCAATATTGCCAAGTTTTATGTGCAAGTTGCGCATTTATTTGCGGCGATTATTATGACTATTAATCCGAAATATGAATATACGAAAGACGGTGAAACTAAACGGGTTGGAATTATGGAAAGAAAGGATATTCCAGAAGGCGCACTTAATAGTGTAAGAATTGTGTTGGAAGAAAACTTTTGTTCTTTGCGAAAAAACATCCTCTTGGAAAATAGTAATCTAAACGATAATTCGAATAGTAATAATGAAATCAGTATTGCAGTACCATATTGCTCCATGGATGATAAAATAACATCCATTGGGAATTCTCGAGGCATTAAAGAATTAGAGGCATTGTATAATGATGAATATGATACATCTACTGGTTTATTTAGTAAGAGTGCCAGCAGTGATAAGGAATATAAAAAAATGGTTGCTGAATTTTATAATGCTATTTATGGTACAGGAACCGGGACCGCACCGAATACATTATCTGACATAAACATGCCAAAAGATAATACGAAAGAGGGTTGCTATGCAACATCTAATGGTACAATGAAATCCGATGTTGAAAAGGACGACGAATCCGATGACGACGATGAAACAAAAACTTCACCCATTGAATTCAAAAAAGCTGTTTTCAGAGAAAAATATACAGGAGTGGACAGTGGTCTATATCGCGATTTTAAAAATAATATTGAAAAAATGAAAACGGTTGCTGAAAAAAACACGACCGATATATTTGCAACTTTAGGAATATTATTTGACCTAAGTAAAGATCCGATTACGATTAATCCTAAAATAACACCCGAAAATATCGAATCACTGATAGAAACTACTCGTGAAAACATAAAAAATCTATATTTGCAATGTGAAATCGATTTTCAAGAAGGATTAAAATTATTCAAACAAATTGCAATTAGCAATATTGCACAATTAATTACACAAGATTTAGAAAACACGGAAGAATAACTTTAGAATATTCAGAATCTATCCCATTTTTTTCTTTGCGTATTGTATAAAATGGCAGTTCAAACAAGATCAATGAAAAGACGAAGAATGCCCTCCAGTGGCGCAAAGAAATCCTACAGACGCAAGCTTAGATCATCTTCTTGCCGTGGAAAGCGCACAGCAACATGCCGTAGCGCACCCGGTTGCAAGATGGCTTTAGGTAAGAAGCGTAGTTTCTGCCGCAAGGGAAAGAACTCCCGTCGCACACGCAGATCTTAAGTGCCTAAGCATAAGCATAAGCATAAGCATAAGCATAAGCACTTGCACTTGCAAAGCATAAGCGCACTTATATTAATAAATAAATATGAAAATCGTATTTATTTATTCAACTATTCAAAATTATATAGATTTATTTTTTCAACTTGTCTCCAAGTTTCTCAAACATGTCAGCATTATATACAAAATTCCCACTTGGTTTATATGAGCTAATTGATGTGTATTCTTTTTTATTCACGTCCAATTTCGTTCCATCTGACACGGTTTTATTGTTAAACATTAAATTATTTACGTCCGTTTCTTGAGATGAATTATTCGCAATCTGTTTTGTTTCTTCCACACGATTCCCCCTATCATCAATTACTATTCCAGTCTTCTTCTTAAATTCACTTCTTACATACGACGGTACATGATGCTTCCAACTAATAAACACCAAGTTAGGTGTCGTATATTTTATCTGAAAACCATTTTTATGAAGTTTATCCAATATGTAATTTGTACATTCGAAACAATCATATCTCGGTATACCAACCATAATTTCCGGAATGACATACCAACAAAATTGCTCGTCTTTTTTTTGACGTGATGTCATTTTTATTCTCTCATGTATACGATTTAATATTCGATTATACAATTGATGTTTCATTTCATCTGATTCACGTTTCTTGTCATATAAATCATCTAAATTGATTTTATCACTCACATGCTCATCTGCATCTTTTAGATTAAATATATTCATCACTATTACAGAAGATGTAGAAAAAAAAGTTATTAAAAAAACGACAACATTATAAAATAAATAATAAACATGGTTTATAAACATATTGTATTGCCTGGAGGTGCCGTCAGAGGACTTAATGATTATGGAGCATTGTCTTATTATATTAAAAACGACCTTTTATCACTCGATAATATAGAATCAATACATGGGACAAGCATCGGCGCTATTATGGGAGCGCTATTGTGTTTAAAGCATCCCATTAACGAATATGATGATTACTTAATTAATTGCATGTATGATAAAATTTTTTATGTTGACCCTGAAAATATTGTGAATATTTTGCAATCCAATGGACTTTTCCACAGCGATTGCTTTGCTAATTATATTAAACCGTTTCTTGAAGCGAACGACATGAATGTGTCTGTTACATTGAAAGAATTTTACGAGAAAACGAAGATATCCCTATATATATACGTTACCGACGTAAAATCGATTTCGAAAGCTCAATTGTCTCATTATAGCCACCCCGACTTGCTATTAGTGGAAGCCGTTAAAGGAAGTGCTTCTCTACCCGGGTTATTTTCACCACTTATTTATGATGAAAAATTATATATTGATGGTGGGTTTGTTTGCAATTATCCTATAAAAGAATGCATCGAAACCGAAGGTGTTATTCCAAGTGAAGTAATTGGAATAAACCATGTGTACCCTCCTCCGGGGAATATGGTCGACGTGAAGACGTTTAATATTTTGGATTTAGTCTTATATATTCTTAGTTGTTTGATTGAAAGACTATTTATGGAAAATAAACCATGCGACAAAACAAGCCTATTGATCAAAGAAACTACACAGATAAAGGTCGCATTTGACGAATATTTACCTACAATTAGCGAATTGTTGGACTCTATGGTAAATAAAGATTTACGTAAAAAAAATATCTCCGAAGGATATCTATCTGGGGAAACATTTTATAAAAATTCATTGGTTAATGGCGATGCTAATGCTGGTCATGATAATGCTAATAATGCTAATGCTAATAATGCTAATGCTGCGATTGAATAAAAAACGGATTATAATGTGCTATTAAGAAATTGCAATATAGTATCATGATCGGGTTTCGCATCATATTCTATAATTTGATTGTCCTTGACCAATTTAATCGTGGGATATCCCTTAACATTATACTTATCAGCTGTTTCCGGATCTGCCTCACCATCCACTAAAATAAAATTCATCTTATAACCGTTAATATTTTTACCTTGATATTCTTCAGCCAGTCCCTCCCATACTGGCAGAGCCTTTTTACAATGAGGACACCAGTCTACTTTAAACATGTACAAGTCTGCAACACCCTCGGCTTCTCCTTCTCCTTGCGCGGTTGGGGCGAATTCCCTATTCTCCACATAATTTGGGTTTAACTTGGGCTTCACAAAATTTTTGAAAACATAATATGCTGCTAAAATAAATAATGCGGCGATCAATAATATGCCAATAAACTTGTAATTCTTTGCTAAAGAAGACGATGCTGTTTTCAATCCGCTTTTAACTTTGTCTGTTGCTGTTGATTCCATATTTATATATTGCTTTCATTAAATATATAAATATTTCTACGTATTTTTTTGAAAAATCATCTACGTATTTTTAAAAAATCATCTACGTATTTTTAAAAAATCATCTACGTATTTTAAAAAAACAGCTCTTTTCCTATAAATAATAGAAAACCTGTTAGTATAACTGAAAATAAGACACCCATTAAATATTGGGTCCGTTCTTGGCGGTTTTGCTCATTTGTAAATAATTGGTCTATATTTAATAATTCATGACTTGAGGTGAATTGAAAATATATAGTCGCACATAAAAGACCCATAATAATGAACTTTGCGCAAAAATTACTTACTCCTCCTAAATGGAATGGTGATATGAAATAGGCGATTATAACCACAAGTGTAATGGTAGTTAAGGTGCATGTATATTTCGATTTTGTATTATATGATTGTAATGGACTATATGCTTGCGATGGACTATATGCTTGCGATGGACTATATGCTTGCGATGCGTTCATTTTTACTATAATTAGATGAGAATTTATTTCTTAACAATCTCTTCTATATCCATGGAAATATTTTTTGCACGACCACAATCACACCCTTCACATGGTTTTTTATTGCGGTTTAAATTAATTGGTGCACTTCTCCCGATTTCAAGTGATCTAAAGGGTACTCTTTCATCGGATTCTAAATCAAAAATCTCTTTATCACCTAACTCTGCAGCAGGTATCGTATTTCCAAGACGATATGGACAAATATCACATCGGTTACTTGGACAGCAAAATTCCTCCCCCTGATTGGCAATACAACATGTAAGTTGTTCAACTGGAACAAGTATAGTTTTATAAGCATCTGGACCTACCATAACTTGTATTGGTTTTACCATATATCGCTTATCCCCTATGTGAATCTGATGATTCATAGAAGTATATTTTTCGGCGCGATCGAATTTTTCAGCTTCAATAACAATTTTCTTAGCATCTTCTTCTAATTTTTCTAAACGTTCAATAATACTTATTATATTCTCTTCACTATCGTTATTTTTTAACGACTTTAACAATTCTCCGACTAACGTTTTTGTCATATATAATGAGTTTAGATAAAAATTTATACTCCATTGAAAATTTATACTCCATTGAAAATTTATACTCCATTGAAAATTTAATTATACGTATAATATAATTAACATGTCTAAAACAAGGAAACATGGGCGTTCTACAAAAAAGCGCCAAACATATAAAAAAAAAGATTATACGAGTGGGGATGGTATGTTAACTGCAGTATGGGGTCCTGGTTTATGGCATTCATTGCACACCATCAGTTTCAATTACCCGAATAAACCGACTGAACAAGAAAAAAAGAACTATAGGAGGTTTATTTTACAATTGGAACACGTATTGCCATGCAAGTATTGTCGCGTGAATCTTAAAAAGAATTTCAAGGCAGTTCCTTTGAAAATGTGCCATATGAAAAATCGCTATGCTTTTTCTTATTATATTTACCGCCTTCATGAGCACATTAATAAAATGTTGGGAAAGAAAAGTGGACTCTCTTATTGTGATGTTCGGGAACGATATGAACACTTTAGGGCGCGTTGCACCGAAGAGAAACCGAAAATGTTTACGTTTAGGAAAACGTTGAAGAAAAAGAAAAAGGAAAAGGGATGCACCGAACCTCTATATGGAAAAAAAGCAAAATGTATCATCAAAATTGTCCCTCAAGAAGAAAAATGTTCCACTTTCCAAATGGATCAAAAATGTATTAAAAAACGATAATTGTAATATTTTTATATAGATATATTTTATATAAAAATATGGATGTTGCAGGAATAAAACAAGGAACAAAACAAGGAACAAAAAGAAAAGTTGGCGACATTAGTATGACAATAGGGGATGCTATGGCAAAATTTTCTGAAAAGTTTAGTCCAGGTCGGGTGATGACCAAAAGTGATTGGGATATTCTTAAAGAAGAGGGACTTTTACCACCTGACACCGAAAAGACCAAACAAGAGGCTACTATAATAGCGCTTGCGAAACTTATTGACTCCGGCGCAATTAATCCCGATCGTTTTATGGAATCTATTGAACTATTTAAGACAATGCGATCTAAAAAGGGGGGTGGACGCAATCACAAGCAACGAGGTGGAAAAGATTGTGGTAAAACAGATTATGCTATATTGGCCGCTATGATGGCAGTTTTATATTGGACTGGGGCTGTTGGGGCAGCAACTGGTTATGTTGCTGCTGGTGCTGCATCATATATGCCTAGTGTAGATGTAATCTCGGAAAAAATGACATTATGCTGGTCATATTTGACTTATTTAGTTCCAGCGTCATTTCCGTCATATCAATTGAGTGGAGCAGTTAATGCTGTATGGGAGACATTTTTTAGAAAAGTCGGCGAAACATTGATTATTATTGCAGAAGCAGCAAATCTTTCACTTAAAATGGGTTTTAGTACTGGAGCCGAAACTATATGGAATGCAACTATTGGTTGGGTTAAAGATCACCCACTTTATGTCGTGGGAGGAATTGCTGCAAGAAAAGCAAATGGTTGGAGAATTGAAGCAGCAAGATTACGTGAAATAGAAGCTGGTGGACAAGCAATTAATCCCGTATCCATCAAAACTGTTTATGACAAAATAATTGATATCACAGGAAAAGGTATTGGAATATTATGTGATTTAATTGAGGTAATGACTGGTATTATATCAACAGGTTTTGATACCTTTGTTCAAACACCGGCTAAAATAGCAGGTGCCTTTGGACCAATAGATGGTCCTATCGGAGTTCTGAGAAATGAGGTTGCCGCCGCCAACGCTTTGCCCGCCGCCAAGGATGACGCCGCCAAAGCTTTGCGCTCGCGTAGACGTAGTGTGGTGGAGGTTCAGGGTAGAGCGCCGGTTGATGGTAATGACGGAGACACGGAGAGTGGTCCTGATGATGGCGGTGGAAAGAGATCTACACGCAAAAGAAATGGTCGCACGCGCAAGCCCAAGTCTCGCAAGCCTAAAAAGCGCAAGAGTTCTGGTCGCAAGGCAAAGAAGGCTTCTCGCAAGATTAAGTCTCGTAAAGGTCGCAAAACACGTCGCCGTGGTTCAAAGAAACGTTAAGTAAATAATTAAACAATTAAATGATAAAAAAGTATAATTATAAGTGTATATATTATAATTATATATGGAAGCAAGTTCACATAATATAAATGTGTCGAAAGTATTGTTAAACAAGAATGAAGAACCTTTACCAGAAAGTGTATTGAAACAACGTATATGGAGAGAAAAACAATTGCATATTTTTTATGGTTCTGGTCGTCCCATATTTAACGAAATCGTTGAAAAAAAACACATTTTTTATAAAAATTCACAAGGACATCTAATCGGTATATATCCTTAAATTTACTATAGTTAAAACTTGCACCTGTTAAAACTTGCACCTGTTAAAACTTGCTAAAATCATTCATAACAGGCCTGGGTAAATACTGATCATTTGAACTACTATAGTTGGGCACTTTCTTACATTCAAAAGCTGGTTCAGGGCAACGAGCACATGGTGGGCATGGTTGGCAAGGCTTTTGACGAGGACACCCAGATGATTGAGGACATGCGGGACATACTGGGGGCACAACTTGTGATTTCAAAATATACATATCTTCTTGACCTGCTGGGATTTGATTTCTACGCACTGCCTTACCACCATTGGGACCAGTATACACAGTTGCTTGGTTTCCACCAGCACCACTATAGGTTGTTGCACTTGATGAATTATTATTATTAGTATTGGTGCTTACTGCTTTATTTCCACCAGGACCCGTATACACTGTTGCTTGGTTTCCATTATTTCCACTATAGGTTGTTGCACCGGATGAATAATTATTGTTATCGTTGTTGTTATCGCTGCTATTATCATTGTTGTTATTGTTATTGTTATCATTACCATTGTTGTTGTTGTTATCATAATTACCATTGTAGTAAATAGACCCATCTTTACCTACTGCTTTGCGTCCATTCGCACCAGTATAAACGGTTGCTTGGTTTCCTTCTGGACCAGTGTATGTATTGGAACTATATCCTTCACGCATATTTCCACCTAAAAATGAGCATAAGATTAAGGCCAATAATAATATGAAAAATAAGTGATATGCTTTCAATCTAATATTTGGCAAGCTAACTTTCGGCAAGCTAATATTCGGCAATTTCATGTTCATCAATTTCATGATTGTATATTTTATATAAGGAAAAAATAATATATTAAAAATGAAGTCCAATGAGTTTCTAAATCAATGTTATAAATAATAAATATGCCTCCTAAAAAGAAGAGAGAAGTTGTTGTGCTTGATTCGTGCTATAACGAAGATAATACTATGTGCTTGGAAATCGGCATCGATGAAGCCGGTAGAGGACCCATGTTTGGAAGATTATACGTTGCGGCGACCATACTTCCTAAAGACGACTCATTCGATCATTCAAAAATGAAAGATTCGAAAAAATTCACCTCGGAAAAGAAAATTAAAGAAGCAGCAGATTATATTAAAGAAAATGCCATTGCTTGGGCCGTTCACTGGGAAGAAGCAGAAACAATTGATACCATCAATATTAGACAAGCCGTATTAAAATGCATGCACCGATGTGTAGATACTATTATTGAGAAAATGCCCGCAGCACAGTACGGCCACGATAATTATTTCTTACTTGTAGATGGAAATGATTTTAAACCTTATATGCGCGCGACGAACTTCTCATTCGTGCCATATAAATGTATAGAAGGTGGGGACAATAAATTTAGCTCTATTGCGGCAGCCTCTATTCTGGCAAAAGTAAGTCGAGATGAGTATATACACGACTTATGTGATAAACATTCTTATTTAGATGAACATTATGGTCTAAATAAGAATAAGGGCTACGGTACAAAAACGCATATGGATGGAATTAAAGAACATGGTATCAGTCCATGGCATAGGAAAAGTTATGGTATTTGCAAAAATTATTCGTAATTTATAAAATCAGACAATATATTTTCTAAATTATAAATTTTTTTCATCTACATAAATATTATTTATGGAACGAGCAACTTCGACGCCCCATGCACCAAGTGCCAAGCCTACATATAACGCACCTTTGCTTGGCTTTCCACAGTTAACCCACTTGGCGGTTTGTAAAACAACTGCCGGAACAGTTGCTGCTGTAAGAAGTGCGAAAGTAATCGAATCTACTGGATTGGCCATCCCCTGACAAATTATTTTTTGTATAAGACTCTTATTTTTTGGATCGTCCGAACAACTGGGAGAAGTGGCAAAAGATCCACCACATGCGTTTTTTTTTGGTTCTGGTGCGCCGAATCCTTTTTCTGTTTCTGGTGGTTCTTTTGCTTCGAGTCCTGGTAGTTCTTTTTCCTCGACGATGATTATTGGTGGTTGTGGGAAGAGTTGTCTACTTTTTGTCATGTTATAATATCACGCAAGAAAAATTTATTTATTTATTCCAATAAATAGGATACATCGGAGCCAATTGGCAAAACTTTTTTCTGGAGTTCACCAGATTCGCTCAAAGTATAGTGAATCGACTTGCGAGAATGCATACCCAGCGTTTCCGCGCGGTTTCCACTAACATGCAACAAAGATCCTTCGCGCAATGCCAAAACATCCATATGAGGATTCGCTTCTAAATATTCATTTAAACGAAGCTCTCTGGACTCTCCACCAAAACCATGTCCTGGTACGAACTCGTTATAATGCACATTTATTTGGAAAGGAATAATGTCCAAGGTTTTAGAGGATGACGGCCACACATTGGGCATATCATTCGTTGTTTGCATAGTAGGGCACGTAGCATTCGTACCGGCGCTTGCACCAATATATGGTGTACCATTAAACACCTTATTACTCAATGCTTGTGCGATTCCAGGCTTTTGTAAACTTTCCGTTAACCAAAAAGTATTTCCACCATTCACATAATAGGCTTCGGCGTCATTAATCTGTGCAATTTGATCTTGCACCGATGCTTCCGTGTCCAACATCTCCGCTCTAAGACCTATTTTTTCAAAAGCTGGTTGAGCATTTTCTTTGAAAAATATGTTTCCCTCACCTGTATTGCGTCCTCCACGCATATTAGGCCACGCGTAAGTAATACAAAGCACCTTTTTAACACCGAATTCTCCTAAAAACTTCTTTAAACTTGGTCGACCATATCCTAAATGATCTCCAGTAAGACTCATGGTGGAATTGGAATATAGAAGCAAGTTGCGCGATCCAAGAGTAGCCGGAATTTTCATGGTGGAATAAAAAAGATAACGATTCAAATAATATTCCGCGATATAACCATACTTGTTATAAAGGGCTACAAGTATAATGACAACGGCTACCCAAGTTATCATATCTCTCTTTTTCATTGTCGAAGATGGCAAGTTGCGTTTTAACGACATTCTATCTATATTTTATCTTTTTATAAAAAAATGAATCATGTATTCATAATTAATATAGTGGAAAATAATAGAATAGACACGCAAAACAATGTCTCCACGTATTGCCAACAAGTTCAGATTGGGATTTTTACAAGATGATAAACTTCACATTGTTGGTCACGATTTTGTCATGAATGAAACAAAAACAATTGGCCAATATATTTCGTCTAATTGGTTCAAAGAAGAACTACTTCCAGGTAAAACTATATATTTATTCATTATTCAGTATACTGATCCACGAGAACTCGAATGCCTATTACGAGATACCGTATCTGATTATAATTTTACTTCCCTTTGCCATTGTCGTGATAGTTATCTTATTATCGGTACATTCTCTATATCAACCGATGAACTAATAATGGATAAAGATAAAAGTATCACACATGTCGTTTTTGAAAATATATATACTGACCAACAGAAGACAACAATGGACGTATCTGTAGTGAAAGATGATGTGGGTCGCATTTTCATGTATGGTCCTTGTATTACGATACCATAGTATTACAGTACACTTGTATTACGATACCATAGTATTACAGTACACTTGTATTACAATACCCTAAACCTATATTTATTTAAAAATTGATACATTTTTTAATGTAATGGTCTATACCATAACCCATACAAGAATGACGAAATCAATTATATTTGATACAGAGACGACTGGACTCCCATTGCAGCGCAATTCATCCATTTATAAAACCAATGAATGGCCCCATATTATTCAACTCAGCTATATTGTGATGGATGACGATACGCACGAGATTCTGGTCGAGGTGAATGACTACATCCTTATAAATGATGATGTGGTCATTACGGAGAAAAGCTTTGAGGTACACAAGATTAGTCGTGAATTTTTAAAAGAAAACGGCATTCCAATGCACGAAGCGCTAAACAAGTTTATTTCCCACATGCAAGATTGCATCCACGCAGTTGGACACAATGTCAGTTTCGATAAGCGCATGGTTTTGGTAGAGGGTATCCGGAATAAAATACAGGTAAACATGAAAAATACTTTCTGCACAATGAAAAACGGCACAGACATATGTGCTATTAAGCGTATTTCTCAAGCTGGAAATGAGTACTTTAAGTATCCGAATCTCATGGAACTGCATCATTTCTTCTTTGACCATCATGTAAAAGACTTGCACGATGCGTCGGTAGACATTATAGTGTGCATGAGATGTTATTATAAAATGCTACATAACGTGGATATTGCTGAAAAAAATAAGCAGGTTGAGTCATCTATTCAAAAACTGATGATTCTATGAGGGTGCAAAATACACTTTAAAAAAGTGTTGCAAAATACACTTTAAAAAAGTGTTGCAAAAAAAGAACTTTTGGGGTGCAAAAAAAGGAACTTTTGGGGTGCAAAATAAAAATAAAAATGATAATAGTAAATGTTTTTTTCTACTTACAAAGTAAATAATGGATAGCATATATGAAGCCTATGGTATTGGTGATAACGATACAAGCGATGATGATATGGGGGAAGTCGCACCACGCCCGTCTGAAATTGTACTTGAACAAAAACCATTAAAACCCGAGTATAACTATGATACAGATTCAGATTCAGATGATTACGACGAAAATAATATTTTAGCAGTTAGTCGACGACGCAAAAGTTTTATTCGTAATTCACTAACACGATTTTCTAAACGAGCCAATACTCTCCCAAATAGTGTAAAACAAACAATTATACCTGATAAGAGATCATCCACCCACATTTTATCATATTTATGTTGTTTCCGTTTTAAACAGAACCCATGACGCATTCTTCTACTGACGGTAACGTGGTCATTTTTTTCATCTGCGCTTAATTACATACATTTCGTCGGAACTATGAAATCAAAATATTATATTGTTAATATATAATAATATGAAAAAAAATCATAACACGGAAATGTTATTACTTATCGTTGTTGTAATCGCGATTATGGGAAGTCATTTTATCCAACGCACATTTTATGAAAATTACGAAGGGATGAATATTTCACTTCTTCCAGGAACATATCCAATTACCGTCGATAAACCTATTTTAGTAAAAGATTATCCTTTGAAAAATCCGGCTTCACTTAATCAGAATACACAGAACTTATGGAAGGATTATCCAGTATTTAGCTCAGGATACGAACAACGTACCAATAATGTTGAATATTGGCCATCTCCCAATAATGGTAAATGTAGCCCATTGGAATTTTGCGGGGCCATGTACAATAAAAAACCAGTACATATTCCTCGTGCACCTAAACCAGTACCAATCGATTCGGATGCAATACGCGTTAATTATTACGCTTCAAAAAAATAAATTAATATATATCCGATTATCCAAGAGTATAGGATTATCCAAGAGTATTCGTATTGAATGATAAATCGGTAAAAATCTCACCACTACTTTTTTCCACAACAATATTTTCCATAACAATATTTTCTACAACAATATTTTCGCCAATATTCACATTTAATGTAGTATTACCAAAAAGATTCGGGTCCAGTAAACATCCACCTGGTTCAGTATCAATATTTACGAATGAGGATGCTCGCTTACGCTGCGTCTTTTTAGGAGCGCGATGTTCATATCCTTCTATGCGCTCTTTTTCGACATTATTCCATAATTCTTTAATAAGTGGCTGTGCACATTCGAACCATTTTTTGTTCCGCAATACCAAAATGCAGCTCACTTTATCCAATTTCCAATATATGGTTTTTACCCACGTTAAATGACTAAACTCATCAATCGTTTTATTTTCCCACACAGTCATATCATCATATAATGTATATTCGAGTGGCATGTATTTATATAACGGCTTCCCTTTTTCCATAAAATACAATAATAGTCCCTTTTGCTTATCTGTATCATCGCTGAGAAACTCTTCTTCGGATTCATATTCACTATATTGTGTTTCCAAGAAATCACATTCATTCATATTACATGTTTCCATCTGAACCTGCATTTGAATCCAATAATCCTCCTTGGGTATCCCAGTAATCTCTCTGTTTACAATATTTTTGATTTCCAACATGCGACCATACCGAGAACTACTTGGGTCCACATTGATTCCATCTGGCGACGCACCAATATAATAATATTCATCGTGCTTTATACATCCAAAATCTTCCACTTTTGTATTATATACTTTTTCATAATACATGAGCGACAAGTCCTCGTATTTTTGACCATGGTGCATAGCACTTTCGGTATTTACGCTATGATATTTATCAACATTAAGGGGCGTACATTTTTCATAAATGAGTTGATTCTGCGAACTTGGGGAACTAAACGTTTTCCAGATTGAACTTGCTGTAAGTAAATTATAACGAAACCTATACCAGTCATCTGTGCGCTGTTCCGGCTGAGGCTTGTTTCTTAAAAGTTCAATTTGAGCCTTCATGGTTTCATGATTCGGTACCCTCCGTATAAATGTTGTCGGATATGATCGAGGTGGCATAAATTGCCCGAAATATGATTTATGTGCGCAAGAATATTCTTCTTTAATAATGGATATTAATTCTTCGCCGTTTTCTTGTGTTGTTATTTCGCTGATAATTAGTTCCATGTTTTCAACAACATAATATTTTAATTGTTCATCAAAATTCATCGCCTTTATGGTCATGGTATGATTGCTCATATATTCGTATATCATCTCATACATTGATTCATATAAAGATATCCTTTCTTCGCTACTCACGCATGGTTGAACCGGTGTGTCTAACACACTATCAAAACTATCATAAATATCGTCCAAATCATTCATTTTATCGATATGCATAATTTATATACTTGACTTGTTTTTATGCACTATCATTTTTCTTTTTAAAGTGATACTTCTTTGGCAATCGATCCTATGATTTTGTTCGTTCCCTTGTCGTCATTCATTACTTCCTTTGTAATATT
>Ga0233412_10000917_pt1 | contig 16204 bp, 4 predicted proteins | sample Na_anoxic_4_MG_FD_180667 | JGI IMG/M metagenome (GOLD analysis project Ga0233412, IMG submission 180667) | Seawater microbial communities from Saanich Inlet, British Columbia, Canada - Na_anoxic_4_MG | ecosystem: Environmental > Aquatic > Marine > Inlet | place: Canada: British Columbia...
CCATGTTACCATAGTGGATAGCGTTGCGTTGATTTAACAGAGTCTCGCCAGTTTCTTTGTCACGAATAAGAACGTGACCTTCAACGTTTATACCAGCCGTCTCATTGGGAATGGATTTAGGCTGTTCTGGCACAGTGTTCTCCTTGTTTTTATTATCTTCTGACATTGTTGTATTTATCCTTCTTCATTAAGTGCCCACATTACAATTCGGTTGGGTCTTGATCGATACCATGTAGGAACTTCATGATACTGTTATTGTCTGTGCTGTCTGTGTTAGCAAGGTCAGCCAAACTAAGTGCTGGAAATCCACTGGCATTAGCATAATCCCAGGGTATATTGTTTAGATCAATATTAAATGTTACTTTGGTATTCGTCATGCCTTCCACAATGTTTTCACTGGTCCACAAATCATCTGTTACAATAATTGTGTTATTTTGTACCTTGTTGTACTGAAACCATTCTGCGTTGTATGTACCAGTATCAATGTGTAACACTGGTGTATCTATCTCATTGATAGTAAAGAATCTGCCAGATACTCTGAGATACTTTCTTCTCTGAGCTGGTGCTCCCATCCAAACATCATCTACTCTGGCTGTTACTGTGGGTAATCCAAAATTGTTAATAGTATTAGCTACACCAAATACATCTAGTCCAGTAATGTCGGCAAAACCGGTTATATTAGCATTGGGTTCCAACACAGGAGTAAAGTTTTCTGTGATACTAATATTGCCTGTGGCTGTGGCATTTACCCATGAATTACTCCTAACAGTAGCATAAGCATCGTACTGCTCATTGCCTTGCGGTACTAGTAGTACATTAGATATTACATTGCCGTTGCCACCGCCACTGAGTTGTTCAGCAATAATGCTAGTATTTGTTAATGGACTCTCCAACACAATTACATTACCAAACGGTGAATCATCAATTATAAAGTCTATTTCACCCTGGGCAAAATCAGTAACAATCTGACAGAAGCCCACAGTTCTGGGTATTTCACAATCCATGGTAAATCTAGCCCTGCCCTGTTCTATGTAGGAAATACTTGACACGTTACAGGTTATGCTAGTAATGTTGCCATAGTCCCAGCCAGGTTGCCAGCCAGTACCAATATTAGCACCCAAAACTTCAGTTATAAGTATGTCAAGATTTGCTTCGTTGATCATACTATCAACGTTTGCTTCATCGTTTATAATGAATATGTTTCCTGAAACATCATTATCTTCGTAGTTGTTGTCGTCCCAGTTATAAATTGCTTCGTATCTAAATCCCTGATCCAACCAAATATTTCTCCAGGGATCAATGTCATTAAACTTACTCTCTTCACTGCCGTCCCAAACTGCTACATTAGCACTCCAATCCTGTATGGTAGTGCCTTCGGCTCCACGTCTGAATTGCGTAATAACGCCAGTGTTTGGATCTTTGCGCGAATATTCAATAAGCTCTGATCCATCTACCCACATTAGTCCAGGCTTTCCTGGTAATGGATCAGGCACTAAGTCTGGGTCAACCAGTACAATTTCTTCAGTCCAGGTGTACAAGTCTTCCTTGAGGTATGTACGCTCTCTGACTCTGCTATAGTCTGTCTGTCCAAACAAGCTCTGGAATATCTGAAACTGTACTGGTTGAGCATTCTTAGCCAGTGCTACAGTGAGATAAACAGTTGTGGTACTACCAAAATATCCTGTGCCGCCACTAACAACTTCAACGTTACTAAGTTGTGGCCATGATGCGCCACCTGGCCAGCCGGCTGGTGGTGTTTGTAAGTTTACTCTAAACTCAGCACCACTGCCAGTGCCATCTGTGTCCACGGCAACAATATCAACAATTCTACATGTACCATAACTTCTGTTAATAAGATCTTCACTGAGATTTACTTGTGTGATAGCTCCACCAGCGTTGACTACAACGTTGCCGTTTAATCCAACTTCTGTTATACCAGTACGTGGATTAGTCCACACATCTGCCGCACCTATGGGTATGGGAGATGTTTCTGTATTGGTATATACATTGAGAATGTTAGGATCGTATGGATCAACCTGTACTAGTTCTTCGGGGCGTTCTTCGCCATATAATACTCTGAGGAAACTAATACCGTCGAAACCGTCGTAGTCTCTGTCATTTCTCCTGAGGTTGACTTCGGGTGGTGGTTTGAAGATGCCCACATAGTTGTTGACTTCCTGTACCACGTCCCAGTAAAACTGTTCATAGTCTTCTGTGCCGTAACCAAATATTGTTTGATAATCGTATGTGGGATCGGCGCCAGGTACTACCTTGGTAAACACGTTAGCGTCCAGGGTCTCACCCTGCCAATCTCCACCTACTTTGTTTTTAAGCAGAGCAAGTGTAAAGTTAAGGTTGCCTGACTCTACTATGTCATATACTACGTCTACGTTTGTTATGATGTCTGTGTATGGTGCTTCCTGTAAATCCCAGTCAGTGGTTTTCCAACCTGTACCTGATGTTATATACTTGTTGGATTTATACAAATCAAATGTAGCACTCAAAACATCATTTGCTCTTCTAACATATACATTTGATGGGTAATCACTTGCGCCGTTAAATACTGGATAGTTATTTTCCACATCTAAATTAAACTGTGTGATTATCACTGGATCAAACTTAAATATTCTGTCTATGGCACGGACATTACCATTTGCGCCTACTTGTTTGGCTGATTGTGTTGTTAAACTTACAATGTTATTACTAATACTTTGTTCCAGTGAAGTAGTATTTGCGTTCCACAGATACTCAGTAAACCTCCAGTTTGTTCTGTCATATGTAAGATTTAAATTAATATGTCTGATGGGATCATCAGCCTTGTTAGTAACACTGAAATAGTTGACATAATCAGGATCAGTTGCCATGATCTCACGGTCTGCCTGATTAAAGTCATCCAATATTGTGATAGTTCCTGTGGCTGGATCTGGATAGGGAGGCTTGTCATAATCACTTACACTACGCAATCCAGCATTGGGGTTTGTATCTCCCGGAGGTCCATCACCTGGCCCTTCACCGGGTCCGGGTAATCCAGGTATGCCTGGCACACCACTACTGATATCGTCGTAGTCACCATCGCCAGGTATACCATCGCCAGGCTGTATGGTACCAATTGTTTCCATGGGTGGAGACTTACCATCACGATACTCACGCACCTTGCTTGAGTATGGCTTGGCTTCATCCATGTAGTCCAGGATAGCCTGATAGTTGTCTGGCTTAAAGCCTGAGATCTGTATGAGATCTTCTTCCTCTTTCTCAACATACAAGTATGTAGTTTTGAATGCCCAATCCAATTGGCGCTGTTCCATGTAAGCATACTTGAGCATCTCAAAGAACAATATGTTCCAGAAGTTAAAACGCTGGAACAGATCGTCGTTAAACAAGTTGAGCACATTGCGTATCTCCAAACTCATTTGTGAGTTTGTGTCGTCTGTGAACACAGTGTCCTTAAATCTTATGGTATCATTAAGAATAGCAATCTGACTAAAGTCATTGCTTTCGGCGTTATAAATCCATAGTTGTGGTTCAGCTAGCTCGGTGCCTGCTACTTGTACCACAGTTCCGTCAGGCAAGTCAGTTAGCGCATTGAGATCTGATATAGTTGCTACATTAAAGATAGGCTTGTAACTATCATCGTATCTGACTGGCTCGTTGGTATTCTCGTCCACGTAGATAACACTATAATAATTTACACGCTCAATATACTGCCAGGTATCAGTGCTTGGGAAATTATTATCCCATGTTGGGAAGTCAGTATACAATTTAAGATTGGCAAAAATTTCATTAAGTACAAAAGCCATGGTACGTCTGGACTCTTTGATGTTTGCAAACATACTCTGACGTGGTCTAAAACCAGCACCATAACTCATTACACTACTCAAGCCTGGATCAGGTACTGCCTCACCGACTTGGTTTTCTGCCGCTAAACTGTCAGTTAGTTTGAGTGTGATGTTGTCAGGTATTGTGCTATTGTCATCGTCCTCACGAATAAGTTTCCAGGCAGTGTGCTTGATACCATCTGGGTCAAGGTCTCTGCTTAAATTAATCTGTACGTGGTTACCTGAATCTCTGAGTACGTCACTCAGGTTACTGAACATCACAGCATTGTTACTCAGGAAACTGATCATGTGAATACCAAAGCCCACAGGGTCACTGAGATATCTGGCTATGGTGCGAGTATCGTACTGTCTGTTTCTGGTCTCACGAAGTCTGGCATCAACAGTTGTGCGATTCATTACCCAGTAATAGTAGAAGAAGGAATACTCCTGCTTAACTGCGTCCCATCGTCTTTCTGTGATATATCTGTTTACCCATCTGGGAGTGCCATCGCCTGACCAGTTTTCTGGTTTAGCACGACTCTCTACCCATTCACACACTATAACAGTTGAACCTGGAAATGCTTTGCCCCAATTTTTCCAACGATCTACATTAGTGCCTTGCTCATACCACTGGTATCTGATTGTTGATGTGTCCCACCAAACTGCTCCAATCTGCTTTACTCCAAACTGATGGCGCTGTGCTTTATAAACCACTGGATCATTTTCTGATATGTAATCAATCTCTTTGTCAATAAATCCTGGCAACACACCTTTGAAAGGATCCCAGGGATATAGGTCAGTGGTTCTAGCGCCTGACTCTGGGTCATATATGATGCTGTTATGGACATATCTAGTGTCTACCAGGGGTGTCTGATAACGAGTCATAAAATTGTCTTCAAAATATCCCCAGCCGCCCTGTTGGAATCCAGGATATTTGACTGCTATATTTGCTAGACTATCATCTAATGTAACGCTGTCCACCCAAAGTTTGTCTGGAATGTCTATGTATGAGGGTCTTTTTCCTTGTATATCGGCCTGATAACTGAACAAGTCTATCTGATCTAGATTATTAAATCTCTTGCTCTGGAAAATATAGGCATCCACTTCTTGCTTACTACCAGATAATTTTACTTCCTGACCAAAAATATTACTGATGTCATACTTATAGAGTTCTTTGATGGTAGCAAACACTGGTCCATCACCAAAAACACTATTTGGATCTGTTTGTATATCATCGATACACAATAAACTCAACACTGCGGCATTAACTTCGCTAGTGCTATTATTAACTGGTGTCTGAAAATTTGTGTCTGGCAGAGTAAACGTATCTTGGTTTACTCCAAATGCGTCGGAACTCTGATAAATTCGTTCTAGTTCGTTTTGTTGTTGCGTTATAGTAAGGTTGGGCGAGCTAAGTGTTGCTTGTATACACAGAGCACCCACCGCATAATCGTCACTGGGCAAACCAAACCAATCCAAACCATTAAATCTTACACCTGGGAACACTGAATTAAGTGTGACGTTAGCAACAACATTGCCGCCATCAACTTCCCATCTGATATCTTCAGGTAGATATCCCACGTCGATTAATCCCTGGTTTGCCGCATTAACAAAAGATCTGGGACCATCCAGTTCTCTCACAACATCTGGTAAGCCTAAATCTTGTTGAGCGGTGCCCTCTTCGGAACAGTCTGGTACATCAGTAGCAGTAAGGAACACTCTGGCACCTTGTCCACCAGCAATAGTTTCGGGAGTTTTTACTTTAATAGGTACGCCAGCTTCGCTTAATTCTAATTCTAAATTCTTTGGTATCTGTCTTTCCACAGTGGATCCGTCTGGCAATACCTCTGTGAGTACAATCAACGTAGTGGGGTCGTATGCGCCTGGCGTACCCCAGTAAGTAATAAGTTCTGATTGACCATCTTTATTGACTTGTTTGTATTCGTTTGCCTTTACCCACTGAGGATGTTTACTTCCTGTTTTACCGTCAAATGTTGCTCCTTTGAATGGAACAATGGGTTCCTCCCCAGCTGAATCCCAATATTCAGGGTGAGTAAATCCATACAGTATATTATCATGAGTTGGGTCAACACCGCCCAAGACATCTGCGCTCACAGACTGTCCTGAGGCTTCTCTTTGTGCTGTGGTGGGTGCCCCTAATAGTTCTGCGTCATACTCCAAGGGAATACCAAATGTCAGGTCTGAAGGGAATACCCTGTATAAACCCCTGTCTAGTAGTTTAAGTCCAGCAATTCCGCCCTCGGCGTCTACCTGTGTGACCAGGAACTTAGCTACACGCAATGGGCCGCCTAGTGGAGCATAACCTCCCACAAAAGGGTCAACTGGATTAACACCGTCTTTGTCTACCTTTCCTGGATCTACACCTATTAGTGCGCTGAGTTCCGATTCTACTTTGGGTATACCATAGGGAGCAACTGGTATGAATACACCAACGTTTGTATTTGGTAAGAATGGTTTTGCTACACTGACTGTAACAGTGCCTGCGGCCATCTCTGCCGCAATAGAATCAATTGTACTAGCATTTAGTAACGCACGATGTCTGACTATTGGCATATTTGTAGCTATGACGTCCCCACCGTTCTCATCTTTACCAATCATGTGATCGCTACAAAGAAGCTCTGGCAGTGAATTCACTATGCTAGCATTTTGTCCTGAGCCTGTGCTTCTAAACCTTAGATACTGGCCACGATTTACTGAGAATGACTTGGGTAATCCCACCACTGCCTTATATCTGGTATGCGTAACATTGCCGTAAACTTGTCCAGTGTTAATATTAATGCTTGGGTAATTTCCGTCCTCTGTTCTGCCGCCGTAATACATATTACAATCGTTTGTTTCGTTAGCGCCACCTATGAACAGTTCTGATTCTCCCACGGTGCTACTAACACGATAATAAGTCTGCGTAACTTGTATGTAGGATTCTTCCACGGTGCTGTCATTAGATTCAACAATTTCTGGATAATCGAATCGTATTACATTATTAGCTACCAGGATAACTTCATCGAACTGATTTAAGCCATTTGTGATCTTTTGATTTTGATATGCCTGATCACTATGCTTATCAATAATGCTTACTGCGGGTGGTCTGGCTGGGTCATAACCTACGCCATAATTTAATAAGCGTATTTCTGAGATACCACCGTTCATGTCCAAGCTAAAGACTTCAGCCACAGCGCCAAATCCTGGTGTGGTACCATCCCCTATTTGTACAGTTAACTTACCAGGATCAACATAGCCAGCGCCAGCGTTTTCAATACAGATAACAGTCAGTGGACCTTTGTTAGTATTGACAGGTGTGCCACCAACTAGACGTAGTCTATCGCCTACCTGATATCCTTTGCCCGATGTTGACTGTGTAACAGTTTCCTGGGGCAAAAATAATCCTGAGCTGTTTGGTACATTAAAATCTGTAAAGTTCTTAGCTGTTGTTTTGCTAGGAGCATCAGATGGATATGTAGGATCAATATACAAATTTCTATCAAAATTTACATCTACTAATCTACCTGTGTTAGGAAAATTTTGGTCAGTGTATGGGATATTAATAATTACTGTATTGGCATCGGGCCCCGACTCACCAACCAACTGGCTCTGTGGTACAAACACACTCGTTACTGACTTACTCTGATCAAATCCACGGTTGATATGGAAATCACCAACCTGTTGGAATACCCCGCCGCCACAGCCATTTGCTACTGTCCAGGGGGAACTATCACAACTACTAATGATGAGTTTTTGTTGTCCTGTGGCCTCATCCTGGCCTATTACACTAGTAACACCAAGTTTTCCACAATTGATTTGTGTCTTAATGCTTTCCAGCGAACCACCATATTTAAACACAATCTTTCTGTCATTGATATAAAGTTCTGATCCATCTGCTACACCAGCCGCCTTTAGGGCTGTGAATTCAGCTTCAGGCGTTGCTTGTCTGAGGTCAATTGTTGCTTCTTCACCAGCAGGAACATAATTTCCATTTTCATCTACTTTGAGTGGCGTTACAGTCATCTCGCCATTCTTATCATAGGTTATGTTACCGTCCCTGTCTGCTGGCTGCCAGGGATCTGGCAAAATGTAATCTTCACCGTCAGCCTGGTCAATAGGATCTCTGCCTATTCTGGGTGTAGTGCTAGGTATACTTTGATTTGCTCCTGAGCTTACTACATAACCACCACCTGGTGGTCCCAGTGAGCTAGGATTACTAATAAATCCAGTATTGCCAATGTTTTGTATTTGTCTGCCTTTGGTACTAAAGTAGGCGCCCACGCTTCTGGGATTATAATAAGTGTTGCGATATGTTTGGTTGAGGTTGGTAGGCACAACTTTGCCATAAGCCTCGTCTCTGACATTATATGTCTTAATAGCTCTGGGAGTTCTGGCAATAATATTCAGTGGCTTAGACAAAGGTTTAATCGCACCACCAGTTACTCTCTGGCTTGTGGAATTAATAAATCTGCCATCTTTGAGTGGTAGTTCAAATCCATATACACTGGGGTTTTTAACTTTACGCTTGCGAAGTTTAAAGCTGGACGGAATAAGGTCAGCATTGCCAGTCAGAGGATAGTTTGCAAAACTCGTGTAGTTACCATACTTTTCGAATTGGCTAAGATAATCCTGCCAATTTACTCCCGCGCTATCGCCAGTAAAGGCAGTATTTTTTAGTCCATTGAGATTAAACTCTGAAAAGTCTCCGGAGTCAATGGCCTGTCTGACAGTGTCGTCCACTGCGCTGGCGCCTCCACTCAGAGGATTTTGTATGGGTCTGCCGCTTGAGTAAACATTCATTCCAGCGCCAGTTGTATATGTTAATATCTCTGGGTCAGGAGATTGTGTATTTAAAGCGTTGTCTCTATCCTTGGGCAAGCCTCCAGGATAACTAGGGTCTCTGAATGGGGTATCGGGATTTAAACTGTCATGATAAATTCCAGCGCATCTCAATACATCCTGTGTAGTGGGATTACTCTGTTCACTCAGGCAGTTTGCTATTAGTGAGTTACAAATTATATCTTTGCCTTTGATTGTGAATCTCTGGCCCAGACTATAGTAATTAAATGTAGCATTATCTGTGAATTGGCAATTGATGCCTGATCCTAATTTGGGACGGGACGTTTGCTGAGTTGTAAACGGCACACTATTAATTGATGTCGCTCCAACGTTTTGTTTGCCAGAATTTAAACACCATGGTGGGTATAAATCGTAATTTGTGTTGGGCAACCCATAGGCGCTGTCATATACCATGGTAAGCAATCTTTGCCCTGTAAATGTTTTCAGCGCATTGTTTTCCACAATCATATAATATGTGGTAAAGGGTTCTAACACAGCGTCACTACTAGGTACACCACTGTAACCCTGGACCTTAACATCAATGTTAAACGCTAATTCGATTCCACTGGTTGTATTGCTAGTAGCAGTAACAACCTTGCCATATGCTGACTGGCTTGTTTTTTCAGGTGCGTCAACAATATATGCTACGATTTGTTCTGGATTACTAAATGATTGGTTGCCAGAGCTTAAATTTATTTCACCCTTGTGCATTCTGGTTGTGGTAGTGAACGGCATTGCGATACGGGTTTGTGCTGTTACCATAACACTTATATCATCTGTGTCACCTGAGTCCCAGGTTTCAGCACAAATACCATAGTTTTCACTCACCGCATAACTCTGCGGCAATACTTCTGATCCCACTGCTACATTGGCACTTGACGTTCCGTCAATAATAGGGCTGACATTTATGCCTCCGGCTGGATTTGTGCCTCTGCCGGTGTCAGCGTAATTCCAAGAGCTCATGCCCTTGAATGTCACAGTAATATTCTTGTTTGGTACAAACGTGGGAGCCTCGCCATTTATGAATTTCTTGATGCTACCTGAAATTCTGGCAACGTTTACATAATATGTATGGCCCATTTCCAACTGAGCATGGCTTTTACTAAACTTTTGTACCACACCATTGTTAAGAGTAGCATAAAATTTCATCTGTCCATTGAAGCTATAATAGTTTGCGTAACTATCCAGGAATCCATAACATCCATCTGGGCCGCCGCCTGGCTCAGTGCTAATCCACATCAATACATTGTTGCCTGTGGCTTCAACTGTGGCGTGAACAGTTTTAGTGCCGCTTAGATCAGTGGTTGGTATAACCAATGGGTAATATAAAATATTACTACTTACTTCAGCCACAACATCAGTAAAACCAGGATTTTTCCAGTTTATGATTTCTGCGCTTTCTTCTGTAGTGCCATAGTAGTTCGCATCACAACTATCAACAGTGCCGCGACTCAAAATTCCGTTGGGTCCATTGCCTGTGACGTTTGTGCCCAGACAGTTATCCAAGCAATTAAATGCCAAGCACCCAGCCATGTTGGGTGTCATGTTGTAAGTTTGTCCGTTATAAGTGAAGCTGGAACCTATGCTCGAGAATCTCTCATCGTTTTGATACCTGCCAGGCTTACACTGATAAGCAGGTCCATAGCCCAGGAAACCTCTGGTTAAGGTAGATGATACAGAATAATTAGGGTCTCTGGGTACTGAGGTAAGGACACCCTGAACATCTTCGGGTTCAATTGTTATTGTTTTAGACTGGTTGTATATTGCTCCAGTTTCATCAGTGTACATGGCGCTGATTAAATACTCTCCCGCTTCAGGGAAATCAAACACAGTATTCTTACCGCTTGCTACGCCTATGGGAGTAACTTCTCTACGAGCGCCCAAAGGAGCATTATAATTTACATTTGCGTTATCTTCTTGGACTTCTTGTAGATCAATTCTGATTGTTTCTGAACGTGTGGATTGACTATTTTCAACACCAATATCAGCGGTAACAGGATTACTTTCAGTAGTGAGCGCCTGGACATTAACATATAAAATTTCCCCGCCCAAAACTTGTAAATCTATATCACGGTTAGTGGTGTTACCAGCTCGCTTTATAGTAAACTGCCCACCAGTTTTTGTGATAATTTTTTTAGCTTCACATCCGTTTGTGGTTGCTATTGGCTCGCCGCCTGGTGTAGTTGATACCCATACCATACTACTGGATATACCCAGGGCATTTTTACTGTATATTACGCCTTCAACGATTGACGTACCTATTGCACTAAAATCAAATTGTGTGCTATAGGTAGCATTTGCTTCTACCTCAAGTTCTGTACTACTTGACCCATAGGGATAATAACTGGTTGTACTGGAGTTCCAGACCAGAGTGGGCTTTGTAACTAATACAGAATTAAAATTAATAGCACCCTGGTAACTACCACAATGCTTACTGCCTTTGGTCTGTATACCAGTCCATGATGTTTTGGTATCAATACATGTACCCTGATAGATGTTTTGTGTGGGGTCAATTAAATCACAGTTGGCATAATCACCCAAGCAATCGGCATTTACATATGCGATGTTAAGATAGTATGATACACTGGGCGAACCTGGCGCTAAATCTCCCTCTGGGTAAGCCAGTATATAATCTACATCATATATGACATTACCAAATACATTGGTAGTCTCAACGTTGGCTGGGTCTAAACTCAGTGCCCAGTTAAGATCTATTTTTCCTGATGTGCTAACATTGATGTTGCCAGCCAGCAATCCTGTGGTCAGTGGTGCGCCGCCAGGCTCAGTACTAATCCAAGATATAATACCAGTACATAGCTCAGGCGTGGGGTTACCCACAAGGTTAGTAGTAAACGTATCTAAGTTAAGATCTAGGTCAGTAATATCGGCAAACTCTTCTGGAATTATTTCCAGCACATTTAAGCCGTTATTTGAGAGTGCTATCTGACCCTGTCCGCTATTAAAGAGACTACCCAGATCATTGTACGGTATATTTGACATACCTGTATTTATCGGTTTTTATTAAGTGCTATGTTATTACGGTCACTGACAATTAAGCCATTGTGATTTAGTAAAGCCAGGGCGTATCATAAGCCCGTCAACGTTATCCACAGCACTAGCTGGATCAGGTCCATCAATAACTGTTTTACAGATACTAATTTCATACTGAGCATCTACAATCTTGCCCCTGGTAGTGATACTATTATTAATCCTGCTTGGTCTGGTAATTTGCTTAAAAATATCTGTCATGTGACCTCCTTGACATAATCTTCATAGGGTAAAACACCATATACATCTGTGCTCACAATCAGAGCCAGCGTGGAACGTCCACCTATGTCTGAAGCTGGAAATGTCACCAATTCGCTTGATGTGGGTGCTCTGGGCGTGGGGTTGATTGTGTTGCCCCATTTGGTACTACATTGTTGTGCTGTAACTGTGCTTACTCCAGCAAAATTTATATAGTATGTCTTATTAATGATTGGCACAACCAGACTGTTTGAGTTTGTATTTGGATCATTCACTGAATATCGCTGTCCTATGACATGATTGAAGTCAGTTTTCTGAAAATTATAGACCAGTTTAGTGCCATCTATTTGTATCAGTGGATCTCCACCTGGGGTAAGACTGTACCATATCAGGATAACTGATCCTGTTTGGTTCACAATATCATCTGCGCTACCACCAGCGGCTGAAAATGCGTATCTGAAACCTGACACGACTTCTGTGTTGTTCACAGTGATGGGCCAGGATTCGATGTAGCCCTGATGGGGCCATGGAATTTTCTGCTTAATACCAGCGCCTTTTCCAAAAAAGTCAGGACGCACACTAGGAGTACCCAGACCATCATATTGCCCAATTGAGTAGGTTGTGTTATTAATTCTGACATAGTCAGACATTATCAGGTCCCTCCGTTAATTTGTTGCATGTCAGGTGCGCTTTTATTACTATTATTCTGTGATCCTTTGGATTGATTACTACAATCAGGCGCTGGCAAATTACCCGTGATTGTAAGCTTTTCACTAGAGTATCCTATGCCACTGAGTATGTCTATAAACTCTTGGCTACCTACGGCTGGTATACTAAAACCTGTGGCCTGAACTTTAGCATAGTTAAGTGTAGCAAAGTTAATAAATTTAACACCATATATGTTACCAGTATATCCATTGTACACTTCTGGCTGTTCCTTAAATTCCTCATAATTTGCGGTGAATGTGCCAACCGTCCGTCCAAAGGCCATTGGCATTTGATTCAGTTCATATGTTCCTATGGGACTGCCACCAGCATAATTACTTATCCAAACTGCCAGATATGGTCTGAGATCACCAGTTTCACCCGAAGCATTGTTTGGATTGTACGCAAACGTATTCTCGCTTACTTGTGATAGAAAACTAGCATCATATGTTTTCTTTTGGAAGTTGTCTGGGAAAAATACATCTGGTACAGTAAATGGTACACTAGTAATAACGCCAGGCGGGAATTTTATATTCTCAGTGGTTGCTATATTGAAAGCTATGTCATAGGGTCTGTCCCCGTATGGATAATCTTTAAATCGTGTTTTCAGACCCCAGTCAGCCTGTACTTGAATCCTATCATAGTACCCCGGATCTGATCCAGCATAATCTCCACTATTTTTCTTGTATTGTGAAACAAGCGGTTCATATTCCTGTGGTGTTTTACATTCATCAAAACACTCATTTGTTATTTCCGCGGCCTTGTCAGTAATTTGCGATAGGTTGAGATCTACACAAGTTTGATTGTTATTTCCACCAGCATTCAGACCTGAGTCGGGTTCAGTAAAAACATCTTGACCTGCCGGCCCATTCACTGACCCCAAGGGAGATGAGCTCAGGGGTGCGCCCGTGCCGCCAGCCTGTGAAGATTCAAGTTCCTCGCCTGTACAAATGCTAGCAATAACCTCACTCACTGCGTGATATATGTAGGGATAGTTACCACCAAAGCCCCATTGTATAACTGCCTGGCTACTAATTGCGCTTCTAAACGTATTGAAATTCAGAATTTTATTTTCTGCCAGTTGTCTGGTATAGGTGGCATCTACCGCTTGACTTTCAGCCTGAGTTAACTCTGGCAGACCATCCTGGCCGCCTCTGACAAGTCTGGAAATAGTGATGTTTAAAGCATTGCCAGGGCCATCGTCAAATTTAACATTTTTAGAGCCTGGGTCAGCAGTGCCCTGACCACCTGGTAAACTTTCTGCCTGTCCTTCTCTGCCTATTTCAAAATCACTAACATTCAAATCATTTAAATTAAGCACTATATTGAAGCGATTAATTAAAGCAAAGTTTACATCGTTGTTGCCTATGGCTACGCCGCCAGGAGCAAGCACACTGTCACAAAGTGCGTCAGGACTAATGGGAACACCATTGCCTCCGTTGTTGCCGCCCACACCAGTGTCACTGTTGGGATCTCCATTGCCACTAAATTTTACACTCTGGGCAATGCCACCCGTGGGTGATGTTACTGTAAATCTGTAATTTGCGCTTTTATTTTCATGATTACTAATAATAGTTCTGATAAAATAGTAATCGCCTTGTCTGAGGTATACTGAACCTGGTATACTTTCACTTCCACGAGTTTTAGCTGTGGAGTTACTCCAGAGATATTGTCTGGTAGTCGAAGGGTCTCTGGCTGTGGAATCTCCGGCTATGTCATCAGCACGGAATACGTCGCCGTTTGTATATCCCAACCAGCCATCATCTTTATAAAATTCTCTTATGTTTACTTCGGGTGTACGATCCTGACTAGAGGACAACAAGGCATGATAGCCACACTCGTCGATTCCCACCAATCCCTGACCGGATCCAGTAAGCAATTTCTCAGTTGTCCATACAGTGTTGCCTTCCGAATCTTTAACTACTAAACTAAAGCCATGGGTTGAACTACCAGGAACTCCGCTTGCGTGTCCCAAAATTTGTATACTTTGGTTTTTAGAAACTTGTACTGATCCCGAAAATTCACCGTAATCCTGTGTGCTTGGATTCCATCCACCGGGTCTCCATCCAGTACCAGATGTATTACTACTGTTTCGGTTACAGGGATTTGTACCACTAGTGGGTTCAAACTTATCAAAATTTCTAGCATCACCCACGTTAACACCCATCCACATTTTTAAACTGTCACGAGTTTTAAATTCAAATGTATAGGCGTCAGTCTTAGAGAATCTTAATCCAAAACGTATGTTTACGCGCTCGGGTCTGGATTTGCCCTGGCCAGTTTTATATACATTAACTTCTGAAGGCCAGACAAACACATGGTCACCCTGTGTGTCAGTTTTTTCAAATGTAGCCCAGGTTTCATTAGATATACCTTCTGCTTTATAACTGTTATCTAAAAATATCTGTGAGGTTTTACCCATGGTTGTGGGTGTTGCGTTAGCATCAAAGTCTGGATTATCGTTGTTCCTTAATCTTACCAGAGGTCTGGGTGTGCTGCCACTGGGAGATCCAGTCCAGCATGGATTTGTAAAGTTAGGATCTTCGGGACCTTGCCAACCTGGGCCTGCTTGTTTGCCCAGAAATGTTGGATAATTTGGACCATATGTTCTGATATCGCCAGGTAACAAATACTGATGCGATGGTGCTTGGTTACCAGTATAACCACAAGCAGTGCTGGGTCTGTTACTGCCTGAATATATTCCATTAAATCCTGTGGAATTACCGTAGCCAGTCTGGGGCCAATATCCGTAACCTAAAAAACTTGTTCCGAGTACGTTACTGTCCTCGAATGGCCAATAGCTACCTCGTGAGTTGGGTATAATAATGCCATAAGATTTTGAAAACGACAGAGACACAACGTCGGCCTGACTTGTCTGAATATGATCGCTATTGCGCGGTGCGCTACTTACCCAACTATATCCAGTGACGTTGGCTGGACCCGTTAGAGCAAAGGTGTGATTACCTGTGGCAGTGGCTTTGTAGTATCCTTTGTATTCCACAGTGCTAGCAAAAGGCATATCATTTCTGTCAATGATTTCATGATTTGTACTCGCAACTTCCTCCCAGGGCACGGGCGCTGTATTTGTGGTGTTAAAATCACCTTTGTTATTGTTGGGAGGTGTTAATGCCATTATATATTCCTTTGTTATACTTACCTAATATTAAAGTCGTATGCGTCACCTATTGAGCCGGCTCCCTGAACTCCACCACCAAAACCACCACCGCCGCGGTTGCCACATAATCCTTCTGCTCTGTAGGATCTACAGTATTGTGAATTATATATGTTCGCACCCGATGTTCCCTGTGACAGACTAGGATCACAACAAAGAGCATTGAGATTAGGATTAGTCGATGTAGATTCTGCTGTACCCTGTCTGGTTGGACCATTGTATGGGAAATATATGTTATCAAACAACCAGCTGGGATTACTGCCCTCAGCCAATAATCCTGTTTGATCCTTGCCACTGGAGTTATTAAACAATATAGATGAGGTAGTACCTGCTCGCATTGCAGTTGATGTTTTATACGCCGTATCTGTGGAGCTAGTTGTTTGTGATTTATATGCCTTGGCGGTAGCACCATTTACATAGCTCTGAG
>Ga0233412_10000918_pt1 | contig 16197 bp, 14 predicted proteins | sample Na_anoxic_4_MG_FD_180667 | JGI IMG/M metagenome (GOLD analysis project Ga0233412, IMG submission 180667) | Seawater microbial communities from Saanich Inlet, British Columbia, Canada - Na_anoxic_4_MG | ecosystem: Environmental > Aquatic > Marine > Inlet | place: Canada: British Columbia...
CCCAAATCTTCTGCAGTGAGACTGAGATCTCGCATAAGTTCAGATGCTATCACAGCAGATGTAGCCCGATAGAACTGGGAAAGGAAAAACAACAGGCTGAGCGGAAGAAGCATCCATATCCTTTTGCCCATCTTTACCTCAATAAAAAATAATAGGAGACTTGTTTTAAATGTTGGGAGTATAGGTAAGCACTATTTATGTGTCAAGGATATGTGTGGTTATTGTTTGCTGATTTAGCTAAAATTGAAACAGATCGGCAAAGATAAGATAATTTCTATCTTTGCCGATCTGTTTTGTTTAACTGTTTCAATGCGGAAAAAGGACTCTATTTTACGCTGTGACGGGCTTTGCATTCGTCCCATGACATGGATGGATCTAACGATGAATTGTAGCGGTAGTTGGCGTGCGGTTTTTTCTTGCGGAATTGGGCCTCGGTGCCTACATCGGGCCACAGCAGCGACTCTGCGGTCGAATGCCGGTAGCTTGCGCTCCGGGGAGAATTCTGGATCTTTTTTTTGCACGCCATTTCTTTTCCCCTTTTAAACAGCTAAATATCGTGATTTATTTCAATATATCAAAATTGCACTAATATCTTTATGTTCCCTTTTCAATTTCAGTGGCTGCAAGCAGCTGGGAGATCTTGGCAATTCCCAACCCTTTTATCTTTTCCAGGTCTTTTTTGTTGGCATTCAGTAATCCACTGAGACCTCCAAAGTCTTTGAGCAGCTCTCTTGCTAAACTGACTGCATCTTTTCCTTCAATCCCTGTGCGAAGAAGTATGGCCACTAATCCTGCATCCGATACATATCCTGGGCCCTTATTCAACAAGAGTTCTCGGGGTCGCTCCGATTTAGGCCAGCTCTTTATTCCATGCTTGGTGTTCTTTTGACCCATCTATTTTAGATCTCTTCTCCCCAACGTCTAAATAAATCGTGTTCAATTCCAAAATAATCAAAGACCTTACCGATGGTTTGATGAATAATGTCTTCAATAGTCTTTGGGTGGTGATAAAAGGAGGGTATTGGTGGCAGTATATAGGCGCCCATATCAGCGGCCCTTGTCATAAGGTTAAGGTGCCCTTTGTGAAGCGGTGTCTCCCGAACTAATAAAACCAGTTTTCTTTTCTCTTTTAAGGTAACATCCGCTGCCCTCACCAATAGATTCTCGGAATAGGAATTGGCTATGCCAGATAATGTCTTTATGGTGCATGGGGCAACTATCATACCGCACGTCACAAAAGATCCACTTGCAGGAGGGGCCGCTAAATCGTCATTATGATAAACCTTGTCGGCCATGGATTCTACATCTTTCACAGAATAATCTGTTTCAAGGGTAATATTTTTTTTGCCAGAATCTGAAATAATAAGATGGGTCTCCAGGTCTTTTTGAGTGAGCTCTTTTAACATCTCAATGCCATAGATAACACCACTGGCACCTGTAATGCCAATCAGTATTCTTTTTGACATAAGGTCTCCTCTTTGGGGGCTTGGATTTTTGGAATCTTTGAAATCAGTATTTATCTGCGTAAAAAAGGTCTCTTAAAGCTTACAGATATAAAGATGCAATCCTCTCTAGAATCAGGTCCACAAGAATTTTGCTGTTCTCTGTGACCTTCTGAATACCATCTTTACTAATATTGTCCCAGTGTATGCCAGCCGTAACAACAACTGAAGTATTCAAGGCTGCTGCAAGGATTTCTGAAACGGCCTTGGCCAATTCATCTTCCTTGTGTCCCGGCAGACAAATGACCGAAGCCGTGGCACTCATAACTTCAGGGTCTTTAAGACTTGGCCGCGGTTGTGCTACGGCAACGGCGCCGATATGCGGTTTTTCGCCACCCCATATGGCCACTAACAGGTCCTGCCCTATCAACCTGACACCGGCCTCCAGGTCGTACGCGCCTTCGTTTGTCTTAACGTTTAACTCCTTGGTCGTCATTTTTATCTACAAAAAGTTGCTTTCCACCGGTCAAATTAACAATCTCGTATCCCGGGCAAGTTTTTCGGCCAATGTCTTTCCGGTCTTGGTCCGAAACCAGAGCTCAATCCCCTCACGCAGATAGTTCTCCCTCTGTTTCAAGTGATCCCCCGTTAGATAATTTTCCCCAAACATAGCTTGAAATCTGTTAATACTTTTCGGTCCGTATCGGTCCATGCGATCTGCCTCTACTATCAGGGTTGCCGAGGGATTTTCCATGGCAAAGACCTTATCAGGTTCGTCATGAATTGCAATGATAGAAATGATAGTATTGATCTTTCGTGGATCATATCCTAAATCATCTAAGATCCTCTTTGCAAGCACTGCTCCCTGCTTCATATGCTGAGAGAGACTCGTGGTCTTTCTTTTACTTCCAGGCGAGCCTTGTCTGAAATCATCAATGTTGACACTGCTCCACCCGATGTCATGGAGATACAGGGTTGGAATGACGATTTCTTCCTCTCCCTCTTCGTGCTGTAATAGATACCTTCCATATTCAACGACCCTCAAGGTATGTCCCCAGTCACCGTTCCTACCTTTTTCAAGCAAAGGTTTCACGATATTCTTAATACTATTCTCAACTGCTTTATCCATTAGTAACTACGTAGTAAGAATTTCCATTAATGCGCCGACAACTGCACCGGCAAATTCAGGGGTTTCCAGGTCAGCGTCAACTTCTATAACCTCGATATCACGCCTCAAATGTTTTTTAAGTTGAGCGACGAATACCCTGTCTGCTTCACCATCGTAAAAGCAGGTCCCTCTCTTATCCATCGATGACCACCCGCCTAAAGGAATGAGTACCTTAACCGGACCCTGAGCACCATTCAATTTGTCTACCATGGTATCCGCCACCTTTATCAGCTCTTCGTGAGATAATCTCAAGAATGTGCGGGCAGCATCATAGTCATATTTCTTTCGAGATGCATACTCCGGCTTATACTTGCGCTTGAGAGGAGATCCAAAATTTATTCCACACGGCGCAATAACCTGTGGTATGCCCTTTTTGCCAGCCGCTTCGAGCCGTGTGGGGCCTGCTGCCCGACTGAAACCGAGGATCTCTTCACCTACCCCTCCTGGAGCAAGGTCGATTACAGCGCTAAAAATATCCTGGCGTTCTATTATTTCCTCCATAGCCCTGTCACCTATGCCAGCGGCGGAAAAACCAATGACCTGATATCCCTTCTGCTCAAGCTTTTTTCTAATATGTACTGCACACTCCTCACAGGGCCCAAAATGTGTCATTGCTATTATAGGTTTTTCACCTTCAGAGGGAAAAGATACTGGAATGTTAGATGAACCTTCTGCCATTCCACAAATGGCACCGGCAGCCCTGGCTAGCACATTTCTCATCATGGTATTAAGCCCGGCGATCTCCACCACAGAGTGCATCAGTGTTATGTCTGCCGTGCCTATATACTGTGAAGCAAGCCCGGGAAGCGCCGCTGTACTGGAGACAGCAAGCTTGGGTATTCCAAAGGGGAGTGACTTCATAATACTTGTTGCCATCCGAGTGCCTGTAGTGCCACCGACACTTATTACCCCACTCAATACACCATTAGAAAACAATTCCCTGACTTTTTGCCTGGCCCCGTCCATCATGACCGGCATTCGTTCCCCTCTGTCAAATATGAGTGCTACCTCCTCAGGGCTTCGCCCGCTGGCCAGAACAACCTCTTCGCGGGTAATATCACAGCTCCCCTGAGCCTCACCTAACAAACCCATATCCAGAATCCTGGCCTGATGACCATGTGATTTTATCTGTTGGCTCAGAAACTGAGCCTCTTCCCACTTCTCTTCGGCCATTACCAGAATAATTATCACTTCATTCATCTGTATTATTACAATCCTTTTTTTGCTTTTCTTATCCTTGTATATACCCCACAAACCTGTCCATACTACTCGATAAGCATTGCTCTATATCACTGATGTAGGAGGCAGGATAGTCATCGGGCCAGATCCAGATCCCTGTTTTTTTGTCAATATTCGGAAGTTTCATGGAATCCCCAATGTCTAAATCTGACTGGTGAGGCCCAAAGGCAAATTCTTTAAAGGTAAATATCCTACCCGATGACTCAGGGTAAATTTGGAGGATTTCATCTCTAATTCGCCGGTCTACAGCCAAAATCAATCCTGCCTCGACGACCATATTTTTATTGAGTTGCCTGGAACGGTATAATGAAATATCTATTCCTCTTTGGCCCAGATAGTCTATGGCATAAATATTGGGGTTTTTGCCAAAGTAGGGGTACTCGAATACGAGCCCATGTTCGCTGGCATGCTCAAGATAAGCCCTGGGGAATATACCGGCAGATCCGATCTTTACCTTGTCTAACAGTTGAGGATGCGTATCTTTAAGCCTCTGCCGGAGAAGATTTTCTGCTATGACACTCCTTTCCCGGTTGCCGCAACAGACGAAAAGAATAGATGGCTTATCTTTACTCCTACCCATATTATTCACCGGCAATTATCTCCACCTGCCGATCATTATATCTTGCCTTCTTCCTTGAGTTGATCCGTAATCATTTTTACCATTGCTTTGTTGTCTATTTTCCCACTTTCGCCAACAAGGGGAAATGCCTCAACCACCTCCAGCCTTTCAGGGAGCTTGAATGGAGCAATTTTTTTGCTATTCAGATAATCAACCATCTCCTTAAAGGTAAATTGCTCTCCCTTTTTCAAAGTGACAAATGCACAGGCACGTTCGCCCATATCCGGATCAGGCATAGGCACAACAGCGGCATTGGTCACCTTCCCGTATGCTAGGAGGTAATCTTCAATCTCTTTGGGGTAGATGTTCTGTCCACCACGGATGATGATGTTCTTTTTTCTACCCATTATTTTTAAATATCCATCATCAAGAACTGTTACCAGATCGCCAGGTGTTGCAAAACCATCCTCATCAAAGGCCTCAGTCATAGTCTTTTCAATGTCCCTGTAGTAGCCAATCGAATTGCCCGGACCTTTGAACCATAGGGTCCCCACATCTCCCTGCATCACCGGATTCCCCGAATCGTCCAATATCTTTATCTCGATTCCCGGATGCAATCTGCCAACTGTAGTGAATCGTTGATCCTTAGAGGCAGTGATCGGCACACCGGATATTGACCCTGTATCCTGGGTACCGTAAGTCCCTAATATTGGACAGCCGAATCTCTCTTCAGCGTCTTTGGCGAGGGGCGGCGGCAGATATCCGCCCGCTGTCTTTATGAATCGGATTGAAGATAGGTCATAGCTTTCCAGCGGTAAGTTCAGCAGTCTTGCTAACTGCGTCGGCACAATAGCAATAACAGTAACCCTCTCCTGCTCAATAAATTTCAGGGTTTCCTCTCCACGATACAGATACTCCAATGCAATCTTTGCTCCGCCTACCGGGGCGGTGACATAAGCAGGCGTACCTCCTGGTGCACCTGCAAGCGGGGCAATGGCAAGGACACAATCATCAGGACCAAGTTGCCAATTCCTGACGTGGGCCTTTGCGGTCCAGATTTCACGGGCGGCGATTCTGTGTTCAATGAGCTTGGGGAGGCCTGTCGTGCCGGTAGTAGTAACCAGAAACCCTATTTCTTCTACCGCATCCAGTTTTCTAGCCTCCAGCTCAATGGGATCATATTCCTGCTCATAAGTATGTTCCATTATCTCCTGTAGAGAGATACAGTCCTGAGGAATATCTTCGCCAACAAGAATAATATGATTCAGGTGTGGCAAATCGGCCTGGAGTTCTTTTGCCATCTGGTAGTAGTCAAAGTTTCGATACTGTTTAGGGATAACAATACCTACCGCTCCTGTCCTTCCGGCAATTTCTGTCAACTCATTCTGGCGAAAGGTAGTCATTTCGGGAATAGATAAAATCCCTGCCTTTTCACAGGCAAGACGCACCAGAACTTGCTCAATACAGTTAGGTAACTGTATCATCAAACTATCATCCCTATTCAATTTCAGGTCCTTTACCAGGGCAAAAGCAATCCTATCTATTTTTTGCTTGGCCTCTGCCCAGGTGAGCCTGCTGCCGAGAGAATCTACCAAAGCTTCTTTGTTGGGCCATTTTCTGGCGTTTCTATCCCAATAATCAGGGAGAATGGTTTTATCCCAACACCCCTCACTTAAGTATCTCTGTATTTCTTCCGAGTCATAGCGTACTGGCTTCATATCGAAACACCTCCACACAATATATTAAAGAAATGTAACTCAGGTTCAAAGTTCCAGGTTCACGCCTGCCGTCCGGCGGGCAGTCTTGAACGATGAACCCGACAACCTCCTAAGAAACTAAGTTTAAAATTAGCAATTACCAATGAAAAATTAGCAATTAAAATAGTCGCTTATGAAACGCTTATGGAACTTATAAGTTTCTCCCATTTATAACCTTGGAGCGAAGCGTCAGGGTCATTTGCTGAGTAGTTTGAAAAAATAACATTCACATTAGCACTGATCCTTTATCATCTTGATCATGAGATCAGCGGCCACATCTGCAAAGGCATTCTCATTAATATGATAGTCGACTTTAATGACCTCAATATCTGATTTGAGTAATTTCTGTAATGTCTTAGAGAAGGCATTGCTGGATTCCGCATCAAACAAAACATCTCCTTCTCTGTCAGCCTCAGACCATCCCTTTAAAGGGATCAATACCTTTATCGGATTATGGCTCTGATTCAATTTATAGGCGACTGTCTTTGCCAATGATCGTGATTCATCTGCGGTAAGTCTAATGGCAGACCTGAAATCGTAAAAAAATATCTTTCGATCTTTATATTTTTCCGGGATACTTTTATCATCAAATTCAAGAACAGCAGAGTCAAGTCCGCCTGGTATCACCAATCTTGGTATATTTATACCTTCAGGTGATTGCAGTCTCTGAGGGCCAATTCCCCCACAGTAACCACCAAACATTGCGTCAACCAGCTCATGGGTAGCCAGGTCCAAAACACCGTCAAAAAAGGACTCTCCCATCATCTCGTCCATGGCCATTCCACCAGTACCGTTTGCATGAAAAGGGATCACTTCAAAATGATTTTTTTCCAGGATAGACTTGATGTTTTCAGCCGCCTGGGTAATAAAACCAAACAGGGATAATGCTATCCGTGGCAATTCTTTTCCCCTGTTATTGTCTGCTAACATCATTCCGCAAACAGCCCCTGCCGCTGTTGCTAAAATAATTCGTGATATGGAGTTCAACCCGAGCATATCTACAACACTATGCATTATAGTGATATCTTTGGTGCCTATTGTCTGAGACATGTCACGGGAAGCCACAGTAGAAACCATAAATTTAGGAACCCCCAAAGGGAGAACCTTCATAATAGAGGTCCCCATAAAAGTTCCTGTCCCACCACCCACCGAGATAATAGCCCCAATTTTCCCTTGATGCGAAAGATCAAGTATGAGTTCTTTCGCCTTCTCGATAATGGCTTCAACCATACTTGATCGTTCCATATCCTTAATATTTATTGATTTGGATACTGAAAAATCCGGTGAGAATTTAGACAAGCCAGTGGTTCCAGTATCAATAGTAATAGTCGAATACCCTTTTGACTCAATAACCTCTTTTAAGAATAGATGCTCCTCGCCCTTTGAATCCAGGGTACCAACTATAGCAACCGATTTTTTCATATTACCTTAACCCAATCGCACGACTATCTATGAGGCTCACTCTCAAATTGAATTGGTTATTATAGGTTAACCTCAAGGCAGGTTTCAGTGGGATAATTCCTTATAGTATATTCATAGTGGATTTGATTTGAACGAATCAGTTTTCTCGGGCCGATTTTTTTTCCTGTCTCTAATACTGGCCCTAAATCTCTCCCAAAACTCCTTGTCGGTATCCTGCCATGCAGCGCCCCATCTCTTTTCAAAATAAGAAGAAGGTAACCAACTCTGCCAGGGTTCCCAAGGGTTCTTTCCTTTTTCCTGAGCTTCTAATATATCATTTAAAAAAACTGCAATATTCGTTATTTCTTCCTTGGGTAAATAAGAAACAGCTCCTTCTTTGATAGATTTTACGAGATTATCAGGACTAAATGCATGGGCTGTCAACATGACCGCTGTTATTTTTCTCTGTTTAGCAATGTGTAACAGTCCATAGCCGTCAACTCCCATGATATCCAAAATTGCTATATCAAAATCTTGGGATTCCAAGAACCCTTTGGCCTCATCAAATGTGGAGGCTTTAACAACATCACACATTGATAGTAGCTCTTCCAATACATCTAATATATCAGGTTCATCATCCACAACGAGAATTCTTTTGCCATCCAATAAATTGCTGTCTGACATAATAGCAACTCCTCTTTAAAATGAGCATCTCAGCCCTGTCCTCTTCTTTTCCCGTCATACAGGCGAATGATATTCGACACAGGGGAGCGTAGAAAGAAGCGAAAAAATGAAAATTTTTCAATAAACAAGGTGTTTTCTGCCCTAAAGCCCAAATTCCTTCCATCGACTAAGTACTTGTTGGGTCATCTTTTTATCCATGACTATCTCAACCGGTTTTTCGTCCCATTCATACGGGGTGGTTGCGTCCATGATAATTCTCGATACAATATCTCTTTCTTTGATGTGTTGAGAGGGATCAAGTGGTGTAGCACGACCTCGCTTTATTATCTCTGTATCACGGTAAGGACTATAACGTACCGAAAGAGCCCACATCACCCGATCCCAGTCATCGGCAGGAATATCAGCATCTACTACAATCACTCCTTTCAGACCATAGTGACCGGTGGTAGTAGCAATGACCGCATTGCCCGCATGATTGGCATGACCAGGATACATGGTCTTAACCGAGACAATGGCCCAAAATCGACCTGCAGAACTGGCAGGTATATAAACCGACTGAATACCTGGAACCCGCATGGTTTCCAAATCTGTCCATAGGGTAGCAGTCCGGTTAAGGGATTGAATCATATGTATATCGTTTATTGGTTTCCCCACAGTGGTTGACCAGAATATGGGGTTATTCCGGTGGATGATCCGTTTTACTTCAAGACAGGGTTTAGGAAAATCCTTTCCCTTGCTCCCTGAGTAATAACCTGTGTATTCTCCAAGTGGGCCTTCTGGTTTCAAGTTCTCAGGATCGATTTCACCCTCAAGGATAATCTCTGCATGAGCTGGAAATTTCAAGCCTGTAAAATCACTTTCAAAAATCTCTACGGGTTCACCCCTTAATGCGCCGGCGATATCATATTCATCTGTCTGGGCCGAGATCAGGGTGCTGGACACCAAAAATAATATAGGATCACAACCGATTACTGCCGCAGCGGGCATCTTTTTTCCCATAGCCTGGTACTGTTTCATCATCATATCGCCATGCTTCCCTTTTATGATCTGGACCCCAACGTGATTATCATCTAAGATTTGCATCCGGTATGTGCCTAAGTTTGTCCACCCGGTTTCTGGGTCTTTAGTGACTAAAAAGGCAGAGGTTCCTATATAGCGACCTCCGTCCATAGGGTAAAACAAGGGCGCAGGGAATTTGTTGACATTGACATCCTTCCCCTCGATGACATTCTCCATTACCGGCGGGGCGTCAACCATTCTTGGCTTGATAAGCCCCTTGGTGGTCAATTTCATCCATTCCCTGGATAACTGGCACATGGAATAATCACTCGGTTGACCCAAAATCACGGCCATTTTTTTGGGTGTCGTACAAGCGCTGATCAGGACCGGAATATCATATCCCTTGAGATTCTCAAACAGGAGCACTGGTCCGCCAGCTTCTTCATTAATTTTGGCCGTATGAGAGAGTTCAAGATTAACATCAACCGGTGCTTTAATTCTGTGTAAAATTCCTTCTTCTTCGCATTTTGCAATAAAGTCTCTAATATCTTTCATAAATATTCTTTACCTCCTGTAGGGTTCAAGTATCCGTTGTTGATCGTCCATTGTCAGTTGCTGAAAAGAACAATTTTCCCCTTTTGGCAACGGACTACGGACCACGGACAACTAACATTAACTAATCTTGATCCGTTTCATGGCCCTTTCCATCAATAATTCATACCCGCTCTTTTTCCCGATAACAGACTCTTTCTTGCGCTGGCTCCAGACGGTCTCCGGACGGGCCTGCACAATAAATACGCTTTCAGGGAATGAAAAGTCCTTATCAATGGCCCATTCTATGTCCATAGCACGGCCATAATGTTTTTCAATCTCCTTGCCTATTGTTACAAGCTCTTTTATCTCATAATCCTCCATGCAGCATTGAGACTGCATATCCGGTTCCACATCGGCATTTACAACCTCTCCCCTGTCAGGATTATACACACATTGAATATGCTTCGTTGATATAGTCTTATCGCTGGTCTCCAATAACACCTTATCAACAACGAACTTATCGGGGTTTACTGAACCGGACACCACCGTCTCCCCCAATCCCCAGCTTCCTTCAATGAGGATCTTGGATGGGTCCCCATCAGTCGGATTAATAGTAAACATAACCCCGGCCGTCCTTGAATTAACCATTTTCTGCACGCCGACGCTAATCAACACCTTTTCATGGGGGAAGTTGTTCTTGGTTCTATAACTGATGGCGCGCGGCGTGAAAAGGCTGGCCCAGCATCGCTGAACACCGTCGATAACCTTTTCTATTCCCTCAACCCAAAGGTATGTGTCCTGTTGCCCGGCAAAGCTTGCCGTGGGCAGATCCTCTGCCGTTGCGCTGGAACGTACCGCCACGGGAACTGTTTCAACAACACACTTCTTACAAAGCTGGGCATACCCTTCTTCTATGGCTGCCCGAACATTATCAGACATAGAGGCATTGTTAATCAAATCTTGGACTTTGGCGCTGGCGTTATTGAGGGCCTCCACATCATCAACACTCAACCCAGAAAGAGTCTGAGAGATTGTATCTTTTATTCCTGTATCGGTTATGAAGCTAAGGTAGCTGTCAGTGGTTACAGCAAATCCTGGTGGGACGTGAATACCGGCCTTGATCATTTCACCTAAGCTTGCATTTTTTCCTCCAACTATTTGAAGCGAATTCTTGTTTAACTCCTCAAAATCCAGGATGTAGTCCATCCATTCCTCCATCTAACTACGGAGCTTCGCTCCGGTCGTGGTATTGGAGTGTTGGAGTATTGGAGTGATGATTTTAGTCTCGCGTCCAATACTCCGTTACCCCCAAACTCCATTCCCTATATATTAAGCTCTCTTAATAATGGTAACTACACCAGTATCCCCATCAACCCTGATAATATCTCCGGTGTTGATTATTGAGGTAGCAACGCCAGTGCCGGTCACTGCCGGAAGACCATATTCCCTGCAAACAATGGCCGCATGGCTGGTAAGCCCGCCAATGTCAGTAATTGCGGCCTTGATCTTGGTAAAAACCGGGGCCCAGGAGGGATTGGTAGATGGACTAACCAAAACCTCTCCCTCTTTGATGTCCACAATCTCTTTGAGGAGTTTGAGCACCCTTGCCGGGCCTTCAATAACACCTGCCGAAGAAGCGAAGCCCTTGATTTCAGATACATCCTCAGGTCTAACCTCTCCCACACCTTTGAGCCATTCCTTTACCTTATCGGTGGTGACACCCCACAGCATAATGGTGAATGGTTCTGCCACTTCTTCAGGCGGAACGCCTAACGCTGGGCTCGGGTTCCATTCGTTTGCTGCCTTGAGAATCTTCCTCCGCTTGTCAACCTTGGCCTTATAATAGTCGCCCCTTACAGGTATATCTACCCCTAAGGCCCAACCGGTTGCCACTTCAGTGAGAAGTTCAGGTATCTCATAGCGGTTGAACATAAATATGTCATCCACTTCATTTATCATGCCGTTGTCCACCAGGAGACTTCCGAACTCCCTTATCTTTGCAAACCATATCGTGTGAAACCAATGCTCCACCCAGAAGAGATGGTCCTCAGCATACCTGTAAATGGTCCTGACAGTATTATAGGCGTTATTAAAGGCATCTCTGTCTTCATCGCTCTGAATAAGTTCACGGTATTTTGCAACAGTCTCATCTCTTTCCTTATTGACCTTATCCAAAGACCTCTCGATTGTTTCTCCATTTTCCAGCCGTTCCACATAACTCTTGATATAGCTGTAAGGGATATCTAAGCTGTTGATCCAGCTTCCTTCATAATGGAACCAGCCGCTCCCGCACGATACATAAAACCATGGGTCTTTAGCCTTATCAAACGCCGCAAGCCACTTCTTCCCATCCTCTGACTTTTCAAGCTCTGCTATCTTCTGATCCGCCGTTCCCTCGCCCTTAAGGATGTTTGCCACGCTGCTCAAGGAGGTGGCTAATCTGGATAGCTTGCATAGTTCTTCCTCAGGTCGGAACATAGACACATAGGCACCTGCTACCATCTTGCCAATGGCGCTCTCATTAATCCCTGGAAAGAGTTTCCTGCAAACGTCACCAAACATGAGGTAGGCAAGGTATGTCAGGTTAAGCATCTCAAAGTGGTATTGCCAGCCCTTAAACATTTGATTTACAAGGTTGTTAAAGCTTTCGAGAATGTCATAGGATACATAATAGCCTGTGGGTGCGGGCAAAACCTGGTCTTCTGGAACGAATTTCGGCAGTTCTTTTGGGACCTCAACCGCCTCCATCTCTTTACCAAGGGCCTTGAATTTGGTCAGCCACTTGTCCCACAACTCATCATAATGTTCAAACACATAGAACGCCCGTTTTTCAAATTGCTGGGCCTTTTCGCCTATTACCTCCTCTGGTGGGGGGGCAATCGCACAGATATACATGTATGGACCGACCATCCGTTGGGCGATTCCTTGAGCCGGGGGTATACAAAATACCCGAGTGGTGTATTGCGAAAGTGAAATCTGCCATGCCTCCTGAAAAATCAGGTCCAGTGGCGGCACTGGCTCCGGGGCGTGAATTTTGTCCAAATACCAGAATTGCTTGCTCTCCCATTCGCCCCTCTCTTTGGAAAACAGATAATGTGATGGGTACATCTCTTCCCAGCCTTCAAGTTCCGGAGGAACTTGATACTCATGAGGATCCGGAAATCTTGCTGTTTTTTCTTCTGCCATTTTTATTTCCCCCTTTTAAAATTGTTAAAAAATCAATGAAATAATAACAAAGCCCTCAATAGGCTGATATATGTAGAAAAATGGGAAGTGGAAATTTTTATTGAAAGGTAATAGAATAATAACTGTTTCATTGATGCGCTAAGGATTAAAGCATTGAAAAAAAATATATTTCAACATCACTTTTTATAAAAAATCTGTCAACCTCTTTTTTTTTATGGTAATTATAAATTTTAGTTATGAATAAAAATGACCCATAAAATTTATTTAAGATATGATAAATTTTAACCAGCTCAGGGACTTTTATCAGGTTGCTAAAAACCTTAATTTTACCATAGCTGCCAATAATCTTTACATAACCCAGCCCGCTGTTAGCGCCCAAGTAAAGCTATTTGAAGATTACTGTAATCTGAAACTTTTCAAAAAGAAGGGCCGAAAGATCTATCTAACAGCCGAAGGAGAAGTCCTTTATGATTACGCCCAGAAAATCTTTGAATATGAAAGGGAAATTGAAAGCGCAATCGAGGATATGAGGGAGTTAAAGAGGGGTATCCTGCGCCTTGGTACAACCAAAACCTATGCACGCTATTTTATGGCTTTCCTTATATCCAGCTTCCATGAGGCCTATCCCCACATTAAAATCTATCTTGATGAAGGTAGCTCTCTCGATATGGCCAACAGCCTTCTTGATTTCAGAAACGAGCTTGCAATCATTGCCAAAATTGAGGAAAATCCTGATATCTACTTCATCCCCTTCAGCCAGGAAGAAATGCTTGTAATACTATCCCCTAATCATAAACTTGCAGGTAAGAAGACACTATCAATCAGAGATCTTGCCAGAGAGCCAATAATCATGAAAGAAAAAGGATCAGGCACAAGAAAACTGGTGAGCAAGTTATTTGCCAAAAAAGATCTTACCCCGAATATCTTAATGGAAACGGGTAATACAGAGTTCATAAAACAACTTGTCCAGAGGGGAGATGGTATTTCTTTTTTAGTAAAAGCAGCAGTGACAACAGAGCTTAAGGATAAAAAATTGGCTACTGTCCCCCTTGATGGTCAAAAGATTTTTCTCGATGTGAGTATTGCGTATTTCAAAGATCAACACCTCTCACCACCTGCCCAAGCCTTTTTCGATATATTGAGAAAACTGGGAGCAAGGGCTAAGCCCCTTCATGGTATTGGTGCCTTTATGACGGAAATGACTGCCCATCCTAAATGATGAGATCCTACTCATTTTTTCAAGAAATATGCCGAGCAAGAAAATATCGGAAAAATTAGTGGCTTGAGGTTACATTGTTATTGAAAAATGGTGAGTGATGAAAGAGAGGGACTACAACTTTCATTTTAGGACAACCCGTTTGTTTTTTGTTGACATTATCAAAATTGTGGTTTAGACGTCGAAAAGCTTTTGAAACTTATATTCACGATACGAAACTCTCTCAAAAAGGAGGTTTCTTCATGATTGATGATTTGAGAGCTTTCCTGGATGCCCTAAAAGACAGAGGCAAACTCCGTGTGGTCAATAACGCCGATTGGGATCTGGAGATTGGCACGATTAATGAGTTAATGTCTGAAAGACAGGGGCCTGCTCTATTATTTGATAAAATAAAAGGGTATCCCCAAGGATTTCGGGTAGCCACCAATCTGCTCCACCATAAAGTTGGCCAAAAGTTGGCCTTTGGCTTTCCAGAAGAAATGACAGATCTTGAGTGTGTAGCCGACTGGAAAAATCGGTGGAATAAATTTGAACCAATCCCACCAGTTGAGCTTAAAGATGGCCCAATTCTTGAGAATATTTTAAAGAATGATGACATTGACATTTACAAATTCCCAACTCCCAAATGGCATACTCATGACGGTGGTCGTTATATAGGGACAGGAGTTATTACCATCACTCGAGACCCTGATGAAGGATGGGTCAACTTCGGCACATACCGGGTAATGATACAAGACAAGACCACTCTCGCCTTCTACGCCTCACCTGGAAAACATGCAACTATCATGCGTGAAAAATACTGGGCCATGGGTAAACCCTGTCCTGTAGCCATGTGTTTTGGCGTTGATCCACTTCTATTTTCACTGTCCACAATTAGTTTACCATGGGGAACATCCGAATATGATATGGCCGGATATATCAAGAACAAGGGAGTTGAAGTAATCATTGACACGGTGACAGGCCTTCCCATTCCAGCCACCGCTGAGATTGTGGCAACTGGATTTAGTCCACCGCCAGAGGAAGATAGCCGATCCGAAGGCCCTTTTGGGGAATGGCAGGGCTATTATGCCTCGGGTACCCGTAACGAACCGGTTGTTTACATCAACACACTTTACCATAGAAACAATCCTATAATTCATGGACAACCTCCTGTGAAGCCACCTGTAAACACATGGTTCCCGATCCCGATCCATACTGCGACCTTTCTGTGGAATGAACTTGAAAAGGCAGGAATGATGGATATCAAGGGTGTCTATGTGCATGGGCCCGGAAACCGCATCATCGCGGTGATTTCTCTAAAACAAAGATATTTAGGCCATGCAAAACAAATCGCCACACTTGCGGGCGGCTTTCTGCAAGGAGGGGCCTGCACAGGCAGGTACATTATTACAGTCGACGAAGACATTGACCCCTCCAATCTGGATGAAGTGCTCTGGGCCGTATGCACAAGGTGTGATCCAGAAAAATATATCGATATTGTGCCTGGTTTTTTGACAAGCCCCCTCGACCCTATGATTAATCCAGATAAGCGGGCACGCAAAGACTTCACCACAGCGAAAGTTTTTATAAATGCCTGTAAACCTTACCATTGGAAGGATAAATTTCCGCCTGTCAATACAGCGAGCCCTGAATTGCGTGAAAAGATCCTCGATAAATGGTCAGACCTATTCGAAATTGTATAGATGTACATGGATCATATACTCTAGGCTTCGAGGAGAACGAATGATGTGAGTAAGGCACCTAAAATGAGCCAACTCGATGAGCTTCGAGGAGAATTACATTCGAATATTGAATCGCAAAATTCAAAACAATAGTTACTTTTTTTTAAATTTCTATGAGTTTGCTGGCAAAAGCGGTACTTTTATATCGCTATGGTGAAATTCTATACACTAAACATTAACTGATAAATGCCAGGACATCGTTTACAGCTTTTAGTGCCAAGACATCGTTTACACTGCTCTTTGACAATCAGTTAGCCACTAGGTTTAATAACATGAATACACACTTATTTA